>Ga0308165_1000158_pt1 | contig 167896 bp, 153 predicted proteins | sample PhyWR2_FD_201032 | JGI IMG/M metagenome (GOLD analysis project Ga0308165, IMG submission 201032) | Phyllosphere microbial communities from UC Gill Tract Community Farm, Albany, California, United States - DLSLW.R2 | ecosystem: Host-associated > Plants > Phyllosphere > Unclassified | place...
TTAAGTTGCTAGCGTATTTTTGTACTTCCTTAACCGCAGTTTTAACTTCAAAAAAAGATTTTATTTCAGAGATTTTCAATTGATTTGAAATTTCAGACAATTTGTAACCAGCTATATAAATCCTTTCCGTTTGAAGATTTTTGTCTTTTTCCATCACAATCCGCATTCCCGAAATCCCATCTTTGACATTTGAAGACAATTGAACTTCAAAACCTTTTCTCTTCATTGCTAAGATCAGATCATCAAAATTATTTTCTGACCTACTAGCTTCAGTCAAACTTTTCAGCATTTCAGCTTTTTTCTGAATTCCAATTTCAATATCAGTCAATAATCCTTTTTCTTTGCAAACCTCTCTAACAGCTTCACCAAATCTCTTTCCGATATCGTGTGCTTTCACGGTACACTTTCCGGAAATATCAATTCTATTGACAACAAAATGAATATGCTTATGTTTTGTACTGTTGTGAATATCCAATCGGTATTGATTTCTATCCGTCACACCTACTTTCGCAAGAGCTTCCATAGCAATTTGTTTGAATTCTTCATCCTTCAATTTTCTACCGATCTCGTCCGGTTGAGAAATATAACCAGTCAATGCCCATTTCTTCACTTTGGTATTTCTTTCAGCTACGGTTTTCATTTCGTTAAACTGACCTTCAGCAGTATCGCTTAGAAGATAATTCGAAGCCACCATTTCTGCTGTTCCTTTATCATTGCCATTGTATTGCAAAGCAATCTTTGTGATAGCTCTTGTGGTTGCTGAATTATTCATTTTTCTGAATTTTTGAATACAAATATTGATGAATCAATTCGATTAGATTTTCAATTCTTACTATAATCTCTTTCTTATTTTCAAAAACATTCCATTCCCGATTTCGCAAAAGATTGGTTATTTTTTTGAAATGGTTTCCATACTGAAGTAAGACTTCATCAGTTTGAAATTCATTGATTTTAAGTTCTTTTTCGAACAAAACATTCCGAATATAAGTGGACAATTTTAATGGATATTTTTCTTGTTTTTGAATGAGAGTTTCGTATTCGGAATTGGTCATTCGTATTGAAATAACTTTATCCAGTTTTTTGTTTTCTTTAGTTTTCAAACCACCTTTTCTGCCCAAATCCTGAAAATATTTTTTTCTCTTTTCCTGAGCAATCTTTGCTTCATTTTGTTTGGTGGCCTGGTGTATAAATTCTTGTAAAAAGTCTTTTTCCATTGTGTATATTTAATTGTGTTTCAAAACATTTTTGACGATAGGAAGAAATCAAAAATCCCAATTTTGCAATCAGCGGATACGCTTATTGTAAACTTTGGGTACTTTTTGCACTAACATACCACCATATTTTACCTGTATTTATTTTACTCACCTTCGCCTTTGTTTGACTTGTCTTTCAGGTAATGGATTTTTGTGAATCATCCAGTCATTTAAGTCTTTAAAATCTGAATATAAAACCCGACAATCTTCTGTGTTTTGATTTTCATTTCTAATAATTTCAACGGCACGATTTCCAGCTTCATCATTGTCAAAATAAAGCTCAATATTATCATAATTTCCTAGTGAACTTTTAATATTGTGAATCATCGAAACGGAATTCAAAATGAGATAATCGACAGGTTCTTTTTCTAAAAAATTCTCTACATTTTTAAAGGAAAGAAAATCGAAAAACCCCTCAAAAATCCGAAGTGAATCTGATCCGTTTTTTATCGTAGAAACATCTTTTTTGCCTAAGCATATTTTGGAGTATTTATTGCGAATTTCATAACCGCCAGAATCGTTCTTAAAACCAATTCCGAAATAGTTTTTATCTTTCATTCGGTAATGAATTTCGTCTAAGAACTGAGTTTGATTTCCAACTTTTCTTTCTCTTAAATATTCCAAAAGTGCAGGATGGTGGATTCCATTCACGTCAAGTATCTCATAATTTTTATTTAGGTTTTCGAACTTCTGATCAGGAGTATTTTGATTTAGAAAAGAAGAGAAGTTCTGATTTTCTGCCCAAAGTAAAACTCCATTTACTGAAGTATTCAGATACTTCTTCATAAAGTCAGTATTGTTTCCACCGATTCCTTCTGAGAATAAGTACCACTTGTTAAGACTTTTATTGATTTTAAAAGAGGCTTGGGATTCGCTGCCAGAGGGGTTGAGATACCAAGCTTCTTTTTCTGATTGTTTAGTGGGAAGGTGTCCAAGAGAAAGGAGGACTTCTTCCAACGGGATTGTATTAAATTGTTTGCAGTTCATTGTTGTAATTTTTAATGTTTTTAGTAATAAATTGTAGGTGTGCTAATGGCTTAAACGGAAGGATGTAGTTTTGTGGAATTTTTGATGAATTGATGAGGAAAGCTTGTATTTAATTGATATGCAATGTTTTGTATCCTCATCAAAGTCTCATCATCTCATCAAACTTGAAATGTTTTACTCGTCAAACACTCATCAAAAAACAAGGTTTCAAAATTTGATGAGGCTTTTGATGAGAGATAATAGATTGATTTTCTTTTCATTATCTATTAATTCATCATTTCATCAAATTTTTGGAGAATAAAATTCTTTTCTATTGTAAAATACCGCCCTGTTTTGTTCTGTTGGAAAAAACTTAAGCCATAATCTAGGTCGTATTTGATATAGGCTAATGAATTGTTTTGAGGCTCAAGCTTCCAGATTTCTTTGAGTAATTTTCTGACATCATTGATTGTCCAATAACTGTTTTTGAACATTTTACCCAGCATATTGAAAATATCCTGCGGAACACAATTAATTTTTTTATCCTCTGTGCTTTCAAAAAATTCATATAACAGTTCAATGATTTTTAATTCGAGTTTGTTGTTATTTTTCCAAACCAATTTCTGAAGGGCTTTCGTTCTGATCTCCGAATCTGTGAACCACATTCTTGTCTCCTTCCGGCTATGAAATGGTCTTTGGATTAGGTAGCGAAGGAAATAAGGAATCTCATTGTTAAGATTGCGTAGAAATTCAGTGTTTTCGTTTTTGATTGATCTAACTTTGATGATCCAGAATCGAATTTCGTTTTCATCGATGTGAATGAAGTTGTCTTCATTATTGGAACAGAGAATGAATTTTCCAAAGAATTCTACTTCTTCACGGTCTTTTCCTTTTGCTTCTTTCTTGTCTTTGTCGGTGGTTGAAAGATATTTTAAGCGTTCAGTGATCTCTTTTTTATCAAAGAATACTTCATCAATAGCAACAATTAGCATCGATGTCCAATCAGAATTGAACTGACTGCTGAAGGAATCTCCTTTGATGTAGGTCATATTAAGCCCGAAAATCGATTTCAGCCATTTAATGAATGTGGATTTTCCTGTAGATCTTTCTTTGCTGACCAAGCAAAGGATCGGGAGCATTTGTATTGGATATTGCAACAATATTTTTATATAATCTAAACCCAGTTCCAACTGTTCTCCAAAAATATGTTCAATAAACTTCAAGGAAAATGGAATTTTTTCTTTTAAAGCTTCAAAGCTGATATTTTCTTCAACAGGGTGGTAAGGGATTTCATTATAAGTATTGTAGAATCCTTGAATGACTTGCTGGTATTGCAGATGAGAGGGGATGCAACAGAAACCATCGTACTTGGGAACTTTAGAAACATAGACTTTTCCGTAATCGCTGATAATAGTCTCTCGATTCCATCGAACCAGAATCGAAATCTTGTCTCCTGAGATCAACGGTTTTTCAATTGTTTTATAGTAAGTTGTTCCTACTCTTAGATAAGGAATTTTTTCGCTCATTTTTAAAGGGATTGATTCCGTATAGAATTACGGAAAGGTTGAACAAAAGAAAGAATGCAACTTTCAATGAGAATTAGTTACACTTACTTTCTTCGATTTTTTCCGTATTCTAAAAGTTCTTTTTTGGAATAGTAATAGCGACCGCTAAAATTGTAGTAGGGTAGGCTTTTGTTTTTTCTCCAATCAATAATGGTTGGAATAGAAACGTGGAGGAATTTCGCAGCTTCAATCTGTGGGATAAGGTCTTCCGGTTGTTGCTCAGCTTTTGCGGGTAATGTGAATTCGGTTGCTTTCCTAAGAATGATTTCAACCGCCTTTTCCAAATCTCCTTTGGAATGGGAATAGAGTTGTATTGACATTTTATTGTATTTTAAATTGGTTTAAATTCAAATGCAATAATATCAATTTAACAACTGTAAATCAAATGGTTAGGTGTCGTCCAGATTCATCTAATCTAATTCAAACTAACCCAAATTTTATTTTTTTTAATCCAGATTAATCTAAATTATTCCAAATTAGACTTTTGAATAAAGTCAGATTTTTAACTAAATTTAACTTAAAACAGGTCATTTTAATATAGTTTAACTTCTCTTTAGTTTAATTCAGGAATAAAGATTATCGGATATTATTTAAAATAAATCAAGTTATAAGACAAACTATCCCCACGCTTTGTCCATTTGTTCGTCTGTAAATGCTTCGGTTACTTTCATATACTTATCCAGAACAGCATCTTTCTTAATGTTGGCAATTTTCTTTATTGCTTTGGGCTCCATTCCCAATAGTAAAGAATTTGTGATAAATGTTTTTCTTGCGGTATGGCTTGTTATGAATTTACATTTGGGTTGTGTGAGTGATTTTTTCTTATTACCAACAAACCAATGGGTTGTGAACGGTTGTGTGATTTCTGCTAATTCACAACAATCTTTAATGTATTCATTGAATTTTTGAGAAGAGATAATGGGTAATGGTTCATAGATCGTTCCTTTATATTTTTGCAAAATAGCTTTTGCATACTTATTTAGTTTGATAGCGTGATTTTGTGTTTTAGTTTTCTGAATAGAAAGAACTATATGGTCTTCAGAAATATTGGCTAAATGTAGTTTTGAAAGATCAGAGAACCGCAAACCTGTGAAGCATCCCATACAATAGAAATCCCGCACGTGAGAAAGTCGATCACTCTCAAAATCTTTTTCGTACAATTTCATCAATTCTTCAAAGGTTAAGTACACAATGTCAATGTCGTGCTCAACAGCTCTGAATTTCTCAAATTCCCTGTTAGTATTATATCCTTTTTCGGTTGCCCAGTTTAAATATGATTTTAAAACCTTGATTACTTTAGCAAAATAATTTTGCTTCATCTTTTTTATTTCATAAGAGTAATCTCGTAATGATTCAAAAAAATCATCATCAATTTTATCAAAAGATATCAAAATTCCATTTTCCTTACAAAAGAATTCCAGATAGTTTTTTACAGTAGTTTGACCCTTTATTGTGTTCGGAGTTTTTATTAATTTTCCTTTGTCGATGTATTCTGTAAAACATTGGAAAAAGTCAAAGGCATTTTGTGTAATTTCTTCTGTTTTTTCAAAAAGCTCAGTAAACTTTTCTGTTGAAAAAGGAATGTCATTAACTTTTAAAAAAAGAAAAAGCTTACTTACTTTATCTTCTATTTCCTGCAATTCTTGGTTTATTAACTGATAATTATTTTCAGTTTCTTTTTTAAGATTAGGCTTAACTCTATGTCCAGTCCAGTGATGTTCCAAAACAGAAAAGCCTGTATTTTTCCTTATTCTTTTCCCATCATTCCTTACAATGAGTTGAATAGGGATTAAGCCGTTTTGATTTTTCTTTTCTTTCCTTAATTCAAAATTTATCTTCATTGCTAAATAATATTAGTTAAAACTACATAAAGGGTGGTCAAAAAGGTGGTTAAATTTGAAATTAAATCTATGAAAATGAAAGTTGTGTATAATTTCTAATTACCTTTGTTTACAAAGTTATTGAATATAAATGGATTAAGGATGAAGAAAATAAAGAAAGGTTTTATAATACCTCCGTCTGGGGTACTTAAAAGCATTGTTAATCATTTGGTTTTCAATGCTTTTTACTTTTATAATAGTTTGTTTTGCCGACATTATGCCGAAAAATCGCATTCTGTTTTCATACTTTTTTAGATAGTAGAATAAAAAAACCATTGCTTATCTAATTACAATGGTTTCTTACTAAATATATTTTTACACATTTTTATCCTCCGTACAAAATTATATCAGATATGATATATCTTAGTTTGTCTTTTAGGTCATATTCAATTTCTAACTCTTCTGCTTTTTCGCACATATTGAGCAACTTTGCAAAACTTGATATTTCATTATCAATTTTACGTTTAAAAATATCTGAAAGTTTTGTAATGTCTTTTAATGAACTTTTAGGGCTTTTAATCTTTGCTAAAATTTTCACTCTTAGTTCATCAGGTGTTTTAATTGCTTTTATCTCGTTCAGTTCATCAATAAAAGCTTGACTTGTGTTCAAGACACCATCTAAATTATTGAAAATCGGGAATACCGTTTCAGGTTTACTCGTATGGGATATTCTTTCAATATTATTTTCAATATCTGAATATTTTCGTCTGTAAATGAAAAATCCTTTTTCGACTTTTCCAACATTCAAAATATTTGAAAAACTAAGTGAACCTTGCCCTAAATCATTCGTAGATATTTTTATTGCTGTGGATACTTTGCCGAACGCACCTGCGTCTTTTAAAAGTTTTTCTGAGACAATTAAATCTAATTTTGATTCATTTAATACAGCACTTTTAATAACATATTCCAATCCTACTTCCTTTTTCATATTTTGATGTAAGACTAACATACTTACAACAAAACTAAAATCTACCCCATATTCAAAATATCTGTTAATGGACGTAATACCCCTTAAATAAACTATGTTTTCGTACTCAACAAGACGGTAACTGTTATGTTTATTTACTTTTGAATTTGTTTTTGCTTTTTCTTTAAAATGCTGAATATTAATACGTGCAAGCCCCGATTCTCTGATTTTGAATAACTTATTTGCGTATTTGGTCATTTCATAACCATCTAAAAAAGTATTTTTTGAATCATAAATAGCGATTGTTTTAAGATTATTTTTTACCTCATCAATATCGACATATTCTTCAAAGTTGAAAATATAGTCTCTTTGGATGTCCCCATCTATCAATTTTTCTTCTTCAAAAAAATCAATGTCTTTGATTTGCGAAAAAATGGAATATCGCTTATAATTTTCATTATAATACTTGACCTTCTTAAAAATTAAATCAATAAAATCAATACAAATGATTTCGTCTTTGATATCCTCAATTTTAAAGGTTTTATAAATCTCATCTCTATAAGGATGAGAATCTATTAATTCACATAACTTGCTTACTTTTAGCTTGCCCGTACTTTGTTCAGGGTCTAATGCTACTGTTTTTTGATAAAATTCTTTCATAATTACTTCTCTTTTCTTACTCCTTTGAAAGGTTTAGGACTCGATGTTTTAACATCTATAAATCTACCTGTGTCGGTATCTCTTTTAACCCATAAACCTGTTTTAGGGTTTTGAACTTGTGAGCGGTCTCGTACCGCTCCTTTTCGACTTCCGTCTTTTGGTGCATTTGTCGCCATGATTGACTGTTTTAAAATTATATATTAAACTATAAAACAGTAATTTAAAAAGTAAGCCCAATAGATTTAAGAGAAAAATCTTGGTAGAGAAGTATAATTATTCTAATTTTGAGGTCTCAAGTTCAAAAAGAAGATAATTATTCTTCAATATAAAAGTCTAAATTCTTAAACGATTTTAGGCTTTTCTTTTTTATTACTGTGCTTTTTCTATGCTATTTTCATTATGTTATTCAAAAAATCAATTCTCTCTTGTCCAACATTGATTAAGCCCAAAGCCTTATTGGGCTTATAAACTTCAATATTATTCTGAATCGCAAAATTTGCTATTTTTTCACACTCTGTAACTAATGGTAAACTCATCTTTTTTGCATAATAAATTGATGAAAGTTCCGTAATTGCAAAATGGTGGCTTATGTTCTGATTGTAAAATTCATAAAAATCATTTCCAAGTTCAAAAATTTCCACACATCCAGATTGTTCTAAATTTTTTAAAATATTCTTTTCATTCACATTAAGATAATACCCTGTTAAGTAAAAATAAGAAACGTGAAATTCTTTATTCTTTAATAAACTCAAAGTTCGCATTGGGTTTAAGAATAATATGTCGCCTAAAACCATCATTAGAAAGAGAATTTTTTTGTTATTAAATCCTCGCTAAACTCTGAAATATACATTCCTGATAATTCGCTCGCCATATCTTTAGTGAAAATATTTTCTCTTAGACCTTTCGCTAACAAATAGTTGAATCTGCTTACCGACTCAACACCATTAAAGTCACATTCTTTATCCTTCCAAGAATTATATTGTTCTTTCCACTCGTGATATTTTTCCCAATTGATAAAATCTAAGTTTACCATTCTTACAAGAATTGCAAAAATTGAAATACCGTATTTGCTTTTAATTCTCTTTAACTCTTCGAGAGTAATACTGTTTCCTCCAATGTATGTTTGGAGAATTTCGCTTGGTAAAAGCATTGCACCAGCGAAATGATTACAATAATGTTCAATATTTACCTCATCATCATTAAATGTCAAAAGTAGATGGGCTAACTCGTGAAGCACGGTAAAACGCCTTCTCGGAATATCAGTATTTGTAATATTAATAACGATTATTGGTGTATTTTTTTCCCAGCAAGAAAACCCTACAAAATTTTCATCTTCTGATACTTCAAAAATTTTAATACCTAAATCTTCTAAAAAACTAACCAAATCATATATGGGAGTATTGTCAAACTTCCATTTCTTTCTTAAGATTTTTGCCGATTCTTCAACCTGTTCTTTTGATGTGATAGTCCCTATGTTTTTTAAAGGATTCTGAAAAGTCAAAACATTATTTAGTAACTTTTCTAATTTACAATATGCAGGATATTTGTTGTGTAAGATATTACCCAAAATTATTTTTTTCTCAAATGATTTTGTATCCAATATTTTAAATCCTTCTCTAAACTCGATATTTCGAAAAACGAATTCATCTGAATTATAGTTTGTATCTTGTATTATATCAGTTATACTAACTTCTAATGCAGTCGATAACTGAACCAGCTGTGAAGATTTAACTTCTCTTTGCCCTTCTTCAAATTTTTGAATATAGGACTTAGAAAAGTTAGCACGCAAGGCAAGGTCTTCTTGTGAAAAACCTTTTTGCACCCTTAACTCTTTAATTCTATCTCCAATGTTCATGTGATTTATTTTTACAAAGATATAAAAAACACACAAAAAAACCAAAAAAATAATAAAAAATATTATTTTGTGTGTTTTTGGTTTTTAATAGTATTGTAAAGTTCTGTTTTTTAGGGTTTTATCAATAGGGTTGTATAGTTGCTATATTGCTGTCTCACTACAAATTTTTACAAAGACATCATTATTATCAAATTGCAACGTCATAATGTAGCCCGTTTCCATCCATACGCAGATACTTCCGCCTTGTATATTTTGGATAGATTTAAAATTCCCACATTTGGTAATAATTTCCTGTTTAGTTTTGCCTGTCATATTTCCTAATGAAATAAATTTTCTTTGTAATTTCTTCCCTTTTGATTTTACTGCGCCCTTTATTAAAGCATATAATAAAATTGCGGAAATGAATGTTATAACGAATATCATAGTTGAATGTTTTTATTTTACTTATTTAATTTTAGTAATTACCAATTGTTGCTTTTTGCTGTTTCATTTTGATTATAGATATAATCATTTAGACTTTTGTTTAGAGCGTTAATATAACGGGCTATTTTGGGCATTGTATCTTTGTATTGGTCACGAACTTCGCCATTGCTTTTGAAGTGCATCCAACCTTTTTTGATTTCGGCAGTATTCCAGCCAATAATATTGCCGTATTTACTCGTCTCCGCAACTTCTAAACTTACAACATCAAATTTATATTTTCCATCTTTTACGGAAATTTCAATTTCATATCTTAAATCTTCACAAAACAAACCCAGTGGCTTTCTGCAATATTCATTTTTGCTTATACCTTGAAAGCGGATATAATCATTTTCTACTTGCGACTTTATTACTTCACTTGGTTTATTGTAAGTTTTACTAATCCATTCAACTGTCTTTTTGTATAGTTCTTCTTGGTTTTACCTTCGCAAGTAATGACAAGAAAATCGGTCAATTCTTGGTCTTTATTTACGCTAAATTCCTTTGGTGGAGGTGTTTGGTCTGGGGTTGCATCCTGCGAGAATACATTGTTGGAAAATGCTATAAATAGCAATGCGCTTATTGCATAGTTTTTTCGATTCATAGTTTCTGTTTTGTTTAGCTTGTTATAATTAAAAAATTGTTTTGTGTGAAGAAGACTCTTTGCTGTAATCAGCAAATAAAAGTATTTACAAGCGTATTTATTTACGTGAATCCGTAAAGCGAAAATAACTGGGCGAAATACTTTTATCATTATTAAAAGTTATTCTACTCAGTTCCGAAAAGTAGAGGGTTACCACAAAGCAAAAGGTACGGAACTAAAGCCAGTCTGCTACTGAGGTACTGCGAAGAACCCAAAGACAAGAAAGACCTAGCCCGTACCCCATAAATAGGCACGGGCGTAAGTCTATCGAGTTTTGTCTTTTTGAAGATTCGCAGTTTTCAGTAGCCAAAACGATAGCTTACGCTTGTGTAATCGTTAAATTAATACTTCAAATTTAGTAAAATTTGTGAGTTTCTTTACGGCTGTTTGACTATAGCCCGCTTTTTTTAGCATTAAAAACATAAAAATTTAGTCCAAAGCCTTTATTCATAGTGTTTACGGCGTTTATTTTTTAGCTGGAATAAGTCGAGGAATAATTTTGCTCTGTTAAGGTTAACTACTATAGTCAATTTTTTAAACCTATAAAACACAAGCAGTTTCAATTAAAGCCTTTGTTCATAATGCTTTCGACGCTTTTTTTCCACCTTTAAACGGTTTAAATCAATGTCGATTAAGTTTTACTATTTCTCTGATTAGTTTTTTCGCCCTAAGTGTGGTAAATTCTATCTCTGTTTTGCTTTCATTACCAGTTATCAAAACCTTTTCAATTTGACTTATCCATTCACTTGATACGCTAATTTCCTTTTGGTTTAATTGGTCGGCGTATTGTAGTCCGTCCGCCCTATAGATTATCAAAAGAGATAAGTTTGTTTTCTGCAAATTATTTAGAACCTTTTCGAGCCGTTCTTGTTCTTCCAAACGCTTTTTTTGATTGGCTTTGGTTCGCCCCCTTTCGTGAAATGCTTTTCTACATTTGTCTGTGCAAAATTTTGCGGTCGCTTTTTTTTCTTTTAATACTTTTTTACAGTTCATACACTCGCAATTATTGGCTGTTATTTCTCTGATTTCATTACTTTCTGTTAAAAAAGAAGATGGGTTTGGTAGTGCTTTTAACCCTTTATCTAAATGGTTAATTTGTCGCCAATTTTGATTTTTTAAACGTTGCCAACTTTCGGTATTTTCAAACATATTTTTTTGTTCTGAAAAAGCGGTTAAATTGTCGCCAATTTCGAAGGTGTATTCCATTGATAATAATTCGCATTTATTTAAAATAAGATTGTAAATAGTTTGCTTTGCGTTCTCATTAATACAATACATATCCTGCAATTTGTTGAGGTCTTTTTTGGCTTTGTCAAAAACGTTTCTATTTAGTTTCGCCCAGTAATTTGCATCTAAGAACCTAAGATATTTCTTTTGTTGATGGTTCGTCATAGATTTGTAATTTGATAATTCATCTACAAAAACTACATCAGTCCACGCCTTTAATAAAATCTTTGAGAGTTCCACCCAAACGCTTTGACTTTGCAAATTTGTTAGGGTTTTTATTCCCAAATGCTTTACCCATTCCATTTTATCAACTGAAATTTCAAACCTCATTAATTGGGATTTTTTTCCTGTTTCTTGCAAAACTTTATCATAAATTTTCAAACAGTACTGTTGGAACTTAAAAATAATTCCAAGTCTTTTCCCTTTTTCTACATACTGACCAAAAGTGTGCTTTCTAAAAAATTTGATACAAGCTAAAACCTCATCTACATATCCTAATACTGTTATGTTTACACCAAATTCAAAACCGTGTAAGATAGATTCATTTGCCGTTATACCTAAATCTCTTTTAAGTTGCTTGCAAGTAGATAAAAAATCATTAAAACTGTAGTCAATTGAATTTGTTTCGCCTTTGGTATAATATTTCGGGAGCGACCCCCGAACGTTACAATAAATATCTTTTCCTTCTTTAATAGACAGGTGTAAACCGTTTATATCAGCGTGTCTATTGTTTCGTGGTATTTCTCCAGTTGCAGTGTTGACCAACGAATAAAAGGACAAATTTTTGTTATTTGTCCAGTCGGTCGGGTTGAGGTTGCACAATAATTCAACGCTGTCAATCATTAATATTCTTCTTTAACTGAGAGGGTTTTCTTTTTCAGTTTGTTCTGTTATTGGTCAAGGTTTCCATTACTTCGCTTTGCTTATATCTTACAAGCTTTCCAATACGGTAACATTTTAAAATTCCCTTTTTACCCCAGTCAATAATTGTCGGTTTTGTAACACCTAACATTTTTGCCGTTTCTGTTCTTGTTAAAAGTATTTCATTTGTCTTTTCATCGGTTTTTTCGTTTGGGGTTTTACCGTTTAAAGCATTTGTAAGATTGTCAATTTTTTCGGCGAGGTCGTTAATATCTATTCCGTTAACCTCAATTTTTACCTTGTTCATTTTATTCTATTTTTTTTAACGATGTAAAGAAATAAAATGAAGAACCCCATATTTGGGCAAATATGGGGTGGGTGGTGTATAAAGTTTATTTCCTTTGTCTTTACTTTCTAAAAATTCTATCTATTTCTAATTGATGAGGTGGGACGGCATTTTTAATGTCTTTTTTTGCATCTATCAATTGAGAATATTTTAAAATTTGATTATTAAATAAAATTGCTTCTATAGAAATTAGGGCGGTTAAGTAATTTGGAATTATAAAGTCGTCCTCTTTAAGCTTATCGAAAAAATATCTTATATCTTTCAATGTAATATCTTTTTTGACTTGTATAGGAGTTTCTAATTTTTCTAAATTCAAGATTTGCTCCCATTGTTCCAAAATTGAGTTTTCAAATAATAGGTTATTTATTTTAGGCAGTATATCATTAATCCATTTTAATACGGTTCTCACATCCCCATTAGCGATTTTATTAACTTTAGATTTGCCTTTTGGCTTATTCCGTTCAAGCTGTTTCAAATAGAAGTCAATAGTATCGTGGAGCGTTTCAAATGTTTCAATAGCAAATTCAAAATTATTACTCACTTTAAAATCTAAAGCTTTATCCCTTTTAAAATTCTGCGCCATCAACCTGTAAACATCTTTTCTTTTGGATAAACGTTCTATGTAATCTTCTTCGTCTTTATGTTGGTCAAGTTCAAGCAATTCTTTTCTGTAGAAAAATTCAATTGCAGTTTTAAATTCTCCGTGTTCAAGAATCCATAAATTTTTTTCAAACGGGTAATCCTCAAATATTTCTAACTCCTTTTCTTTTCGAAGTATATTTTTTACTTGCTCAACCTTTTCGGGATTATTTTTTTTGTATTCTTCAAATTCCTTTTTTAATCTTTCTTCATTGTCCATAAAATGAAATTTTTTGCGTTTTAATTTTATCCAACAATTTTCAAGTGGTTACCTTCGCTTTCTATTTCGTTTTCTTTATAGTAGTTTCTTAAAATTTCTGCATTTTCTACATTTGTTTTTTTGATATATGTAAGGAACTGTTTTTCTGTGCTATGTCCAGTAATTGCCATAATAACTGGAGTAGGAATTTTTCCATAAAGATTAGTTGCAAATGACCGCCTGCAAATGTGTGAAGTCATAAATTCATATTTAGGCAATGATACAGGTCTTTTGCGAAATATTCTATTTTCTTCGTCTACACAAATTATTTTACTACAATCAATTATTTCAGTAAATCCCACTTTATCGCCAATTTCTTTAATGTACTTATTGAATTTTTGTTCACTTATAGGGTGTGGAAGTAGTCCACCTCTTTTTTCAAGCGTTTTATTTATTTGGTTGTTAGTTGGTATTACGGCTGGTTTAGTAGTCTTTTGCGCTTTAATTATAATAGTTTTGTCTTTGATGTGGGATAAGTCCAATCGCATAAAATCAGAAATTCTCAAGCCTGTATTAACGCCTATTATCAATAAATCACGAGCGTTATCTAAATAAGGAGAATGGCTAAAGTCATATTTGAACACTTTTTCAATTTCAGCGGTTGTTAAATAAATATCGTCACTTTCTTCACTAATACTCATAAACTCACTATTTTTAAAATGATTTGAAATAGGGAGTTTTTCTAAATCAATTTGTCCACAAAAGAATTTAATTTTTTTTAGATAAGTGCCTATCGTATTTGTTCCCTGTAGTAGTATGTTTCGGCAATAGTCAACAAAATCATAATAGAAGTTCATTGTAATGTCTTCAAATCTTAAACGTAAGCGCCTTTCTGTTTCGAATTTTTTAATTGTATTGAAAGTTGTAACGTATTTATCTATTGTGCTTTTTGAGATTGGTTTTCCCTTATATATTCTTTTTGGAGCGGTCTCAATAAATTTGCTAATCCAATCTGAAAAATATGTCAGTTCGGGACGACTTTCGTCCACACGATTAAAGAAGACGCTAATCTTATCCTTTAACCAAGTTTTTGAAATTGATAAACCACTATTATATTCTTTGTTATAATTTTCAACAACGAATTTTTTCAAATCCATTAATTTATTATTTATAAAATCTTTGTCAGTTGCTGTCGTTTTTAACTTTACAGATTCATTTTTTACATTCCAATCATTATACAAAACCTTTAACCCTGTAGATGATTTAGCATCATAAATTCTACCATTCCAAAACCTAATATAAATTTGAGAATATGGATTTTTTTGTTTCAATACAAAATAGCGGACTTTCATAGCTGTATATTTCTGCTAATTTATATTTTTGCCGACAATTTGCCAACAAAAACTTTACTAATCTTTATTTAGCTTAATTTTACTTTATCTTTAAAACCCCTATAATAAAGGCTTAACGCCTATTAGTAGTAAAGTTGAAGTAGATTTTTATATAGTGGGTTTCTCTCCCGTCTGGGGTACTTAAAAAACTGTTAATCATTGATTAGCAGTCTTTTTTTTGCTTAAAATTGAAATTTTACATCCATAAAAAGAGCAGACCTCAGGCTGCTCTTCGCAATAAATTTAATTATGAAAAAAATCTACAAGATTTTAGTTTTTAATAAACTTAAAACCTTCGTTTGAGTTATTAATTGATAATGTGTTTTTTTAAAATATTGAGCTAAAAAATTCCGATGTAGTAATCTCTTAACCTACCCTTGTGAAAGTATAAGTGCAATTTTTTTGAGAATATGCCGAAGAAATATGTTTTCAGAATATAAGTTCTTTCATTACGTGTTCGGAAATCTGCTGGCCTTCCGAGAAATTTTTTAGTCTCGTGTTGAGACTTGCCTATCATTTGCTCTTCTAGAATTTTATCAAGTATTTGTGCATCCATAGTGTTATATTTTTAATAGTTAATATTTATGGTTTCCAAAAAGTCCAGACGGTTCCATTATAGATGGTAAGCTGCCTCTTTACTGTATTATAAGGCATCATCCCTGGTGCAGTGTCAATTAGGTTTCTAAGTTGGTGATGTTATTTCATTATGTCTATATCTTGAAAAAATTATTTAAGATATTCAAGAGTATAATCGTAGGTGCCTGCAGGATAGGCGGATGATATACCAGGTGATCCTGTAACAGCTGCTCCTGTAGATTTGTTGTAAGAATATAAGCTATTGGCGTATGCAAGGCCGTCTTTATAAATGGTAATTCTATAGAGGCTGGACATACCGACGGGATTTGCTAATGTAATTGCCGTATTACCAGCCGTTACTACAAACTGACCTTTGACAGCGAAGATCTGTGAACTTATAACAATAGTATTAGTAGGAGTTTCGGAAACACCAATAATGACTCGTGGGTCACCAATAGGTCTCCATCTACCGCCTGTTACATTTTGTGCAGTATAACCATTCGGATTAAAAAAATAATAATAGCCTGGTGATACCATAGTTACTGTTGATGACCGTTGTCCTATTGTCAATGTAGCACCTGTAGATTTGTTATACACTACCATTCCGTCAAAATAAGTGGGGAAAGTGGCGCCATCTGCCAAAGTGAGATCGAATTCGAAATTAATTAAATCAACACTGGGGATAATCATCCCTTTTCCTGAATAAGGCAACGCGCCGGCTTCTATACTGAAGTTAGTACTGCCATCCAGAAATACATTAGAATTAACAATATTAGGGGCAATGGTCATATTAGATAATAGCTGAGCTTTAAATGATATGATGCTTGCGAATATGATGAGAGTATAGAATATTTTTTTCATTTTCTTATTATTAAAAATTAAACTTAAATTCCTACAGAGACCCAAACAGATCCTGTCCATATCAAAGTTCTGCCTCGTTGGGCATTGTTTCCAACCTGACCTAAAATTGTGGTAGCTCCAACGAGATTATTGGCAGCGCCTGAAGAATTATTATTGAAAATTTGAACAGTTCTTCCAGTTTCTGCTGCGGTAAGATTAGGAAAAGTAATTGTAGAGCCTCCGGTTGCAACATCGGTAACTATGAGATAGTCGGTAGCGGCCACCGTATAGCCGCCTGTTATGGTAATGACATTACTGCGGATGTTCTGGTAAAATGGCGGACCATCTACATAGCCTAAGACTCCATTAGCATCTGCCACAACCGTTTTGGTTGCTGTAAAAGTTTGATCCTGAGAGTCAGAAGGATCTCCATCCGGAGTAGTATTAATCGCATTTGTGCTACCATCCTTAGGGAGGCTTCTTATTCTTGATATTCCATCAATATCTAATTTTTCTGTTGGATATCCAGTATTGATGCCCATATTTCCTGCGCCAGTGATGGTGGCTTTAGGGGTACCCTCAACATTGGGAGCAGAAGTGGTAACAAAATTTATAGATGCCGGATTAGTCGTGAAATGTGTTCCGATATTTAGCGCTGTAGCATCTTCTCCTGCAAGTACTTGAGCCGCGGTTTCTGAAAATGCCTGAAAATATAAATTAGAAGTAATACCATTCCCATCATGGTCTGGCGCTTGTGCTTGTATTGACCCAACATTATAAGGTGAAGACGGCTGACCAGACTGAATAATTCCACCATATTGTCCCCACAAAGTCCGTTGGTAAGTATTATCAAATGTAAGACTCTTATCAGCTAAAGTTACCGTACGGTTTGCGGTAAGAGTTCCGTCGGTATTATAGAGATTTACAGAAGCCGCGGAACTGTAAGTAACCCATTTAGTTCCATTAAAGTAATAATAACCCGCGGTCGTGACATCTATTGTTTGTCCTGCAGGTGCAGTGTCAGCTGTGGATACATATACCATTGCACCGGTTTGCGCAGCAGTATATGTTTTGGCGCGTAATTGGTCACCAGTTATTCGCGGAGCTATGATGCCATCTAGAACTGTATTGTCAGTTGGCTTTCCGTTAACATCCAAAGTCGCTTGTGGGGTAGAGGTATTAATACCTACTTGGGCTTTTATAAAAAATCCTGCAAAAAGAAGAATTTTCACCAATAATGCTGTTCTCATCTTCAATATTTTTAGATTACTCGGTAATTTATAAACTTTGCTAAGCTTTGCGGACGTTGCCGTTGCCGTAACAGTCTATCAACAGGGGTCTTTATTGAATCCTAAAAACCTTCGTGAATTCCTAAGCAATTTACCAAGTATGTTAAAATATTGTTAAATAAGTATGTGAGTTTTTCCGAAAAAGAATACAGTTAAATTCTTATTTATAAACAATATAACATATTGTTTATATTAGTTTTTTCTAAGAATTATCCATGTTTTTTTATGAATATGATTGACTAAAAAATATGCAAGAATGATATTTGAATTCCTCTTTTTCTTACACATACTTTATACATAAAAAAGCAATGATCTCTACGAAATCATTGCTTCTAAACAAAAACTAAATTTTTTAGAAATAATCTAATAAATGTAATTTTAAATTAAAACGCATAAAGAATGAGATGAATGATATAGTTTTTTATTAAAAATTTTTGAATCATCTCAAAAATAGAGTTATGATAAAATTATTGTTAATCATCATTTCTTCCCATTACTGGAGAAAATAGCAAAAGCGTAATTGAGTTGAATGGCAATGATAACGCCGATACTTAGATAAGGATTGATAAAACAGAGAAATGCACCAAAGAAGTACAATGCCTGAGCTACAATAATCCTTCTTTTTATTGGCTCATAGACTGTATCTCTGGTTTCTTCTGTGATGAATCCTTTTTTATCAGCATACGTCCAGTTGATGTAAAGGAATATTCCCATCAATAAAATATTGACCCAATACAGCAAAATCGAAAACTTAAAATTGATATGATCCCCCAGAAAAGCTGTTGAAAAGGGTAATGTGGAGACAAAAAGCAGGAAAAGTAGATGGATCCAAATCAGATTCCGATCACTTTTTTCGATATGTCTGAACTGTGCAGATTGTCCTACCCAAAAAATTCCGGCGGTCATGAAGCTTAAAAAGTAAACCAGAAATTTGGGCATCAGGGCAAAAAAAGCGTGCATCAGGTCGCCTTCGGTTTCGTGACCTTCCATTTCAGGAACTTTTATTTCCAATACAAGAAGTGTCATCGCTACACCAAAAACTGCATCACTAATGGCGTTGATACGTTCAGCATTCTGACCTGCCAATTTATTATAGCTTATTTTCATTGTTTTAAATTTTTACGGATTAGAAATTAACTCTTAGAAAAGGTCCGATATTAAAGTCTTTGTGCGAGCTTTTTCCATGCTCTTCTACCTCCACGCCAACACCGAAGCCTATTTTTTCATTGTACTGCGCACCGAGCTTAAGCTGCTGTGTACTGAATGCGTGACCGTGATCATAGTTAATGGCAGTCCTTGCTTCTAATCTGGTAACGAGTCTCCATTTTTCGTTCAGTTCTGGTAGATAACCCAAAACTACAAGAAGTTGTGCATCGGGATCTTTGGTAACTGCTGTAGAAAGATTAGTATAAATCAGCCATTTTTCACTTTCTCGAAGATATTGTAACCCTAGCCTCGCACTGAATGGATAGTGAGAAGTGGCATAAGTTCCGGCAGTAATACCAAAATGATTTTTGAAATTGTAGGCAAAGATGTTATAATTCACAAAGCCCGGATGCTCGGTTTTATATTCCGGGAGATGCATCTCACTTCGGGAAATGGCGGTCCATCTTCCTTCCTTGTCAATGTTTTCAAGGAAAAAAAATTCGGAAGTTAATCCTTTATGCCCTGCAAGCACATCGATATAGACTTGTGATTGAGCATTTATTTTTCCGATTGTCAGTATAAAAAATACCGATAGTAATAGTAATTTTCTGTTCATTTAGGGAATGATTTTGATTAATAATGAATATTTGATCAGGCAGGACTTCGAAGTAGTACAATTAAATTTTCTTTATATGGAAACTGCTTATGAATCCTTTCTTTATTAAGAGAGGATTGATTATGATAGGAAACTTTAAAATTTAATGAGCTTGTCCTATATCTAAACGGTCAAATTTTCCATCAGCATTTTGGTGAAATTTGAAGAAAACTTTGAAAGTTCCCCATTTTCCTGCCTTGAAATTTCCGGTAATGTCCTTTCCATCATTTTCAACAGAATCGATAGTAAGGAATTTTTCTCCTCCACAAGCTTCTTTTACAAATCCATGAAAGTCTCTCGGACTGCCATCATCCGTCATTATAGGATTATAAGTGAAGTGGGATAAGAACGTTTTGCTGTCGCCATCTTGCCAGGCGGTCATTGCAGCATTCACTGTATTATTCGTGATTTTTGATAAGTCCATAGTTTGTTGTGTTTTTTTATTGTTAGATGTCCTTTCTGTGTTTTTATTCTGAGCGCATGCTGTTATTGAACAGAGTGTTAATGAGATTATATTGGCAAATAATATCTTTTTCATCATTTGTGTTTTTGGATTTTATCAGGCGCTTTTCAAAGGATATTGAAGATAAATAATCAACAAATTGATGAATAGAAACGGAAGTTCTACCACAACACCTTTCAAATCTGTGTCTAAAAGATGAAAACAGATAATAAGCAAAATACCTGCTGCCATCAGGAAATTACCATATACAAAGGTTTTTGGAAATAGAATTAATATGGATGCAAGAATAGTCACTGCGCCATTAATCATCAGACCTGTTTTACCAAATCCCCATTTTCCAAACATTTCCATCATTTCGGGCTTTCCGGAGAACATCGCATAACCTTGTTTAAAACCCATAAAAACAGCAACCAGAATCAGAATGGAATTTATAATTTTAAGTATCATAGTATTTAATTTTTTAAGTTTTAGCAATGAGTGCCGAATACATTGTTCCGCCAAAAAGAGATTTCCTCTCACCGATTTTTTCAACTTTAGAATAACCTAATTGACTAAACAAAGATTTCAATTCATTAAAAGGAATCGGGTAGGGCTCCCATTGATTCGGGACAGAATGATCATATTCTACAATAATCCATCTCTCATTTCCTTGTTTAAAATATGTTTCAAGTCTTTTAATCAATGCAGCTTTGTTCTTTACAAAATGAAGAGCGTTCGCTAAAAGAATTCCATTCAAAGATGAAATATTCAAATCATCACTTTCAAAATCAGCTTGTATAAAATCAATTGTTACATGATGATGTTTTGAAAGTTTCTGCTGAGTTGTATCGATGGCAAATATTTTACTTTCTTCTGACAGTTTTTCAGCCAACGCATAGGTAAAAGTTCCACTTCCACATCCTAAATCTGCCCAAATTTCTTTCTTGGAATAACCTAAATCTGGCAATAGTAATTTTGCTTCATTAATCTCCATAATGCAAAAATTGGGAACTGAAGTTTTTTCAATTCCCAACTTTGAAAGAACTTAAAAAGACTTTATTACCTCGTTGTATATCCACCATTGGCAAAGATAGTTTGTCCAGTAATCCAATATCCGTCAGTTACCAGAAACTCAACTAATGGAGCAATATCTTTGATGTCAGTTAGACCACCTAATGCAGATGCAGACTTGTGGTAAGCCACTGCATCATCAGCTTCCTGCCCGTAGAAGAAAGGTGTATCCATTGGTCCTGGTGCTACTGCTGTTACAGAAATGCCTCTTGCTCCGAATTCTTTAGATGCTGCTCTTGTGAAATGTTCTACAGGAGCCTTCATTCCCGCATAAGTCGAATAAAGACCGGTGTAAGCTGCAAGAAGTGACGTTACGATTGTACAGATTTTTCCGTGATCGGCTACTTTTTTTCCGGCTTCCTGTAAGAAGAAGTAGGCAACTTTGGAGTTAATATCAGACATTGTATCATACTCTTTTTCTGTAGTTTCAGTAAATGGTTTTTTCAATACCATCCCAACTGTGTTAATGGCAATATCAATAGTTCCGAATTTGCTGATCGCCTCATCAAAAAACTTGGTAATATTTTCAACTTTAGTAAGATCTCCCTGAAATAAAAATGCCTCTGCGCCTAAAGCCTGAACATCAGCCAGTGTTTTTTCGCTTTCAGTTTTTGAGCTTTCACTGTTATAATGAATTGCCAATTTTGCACCTTTCGCAGCAAAATCTCTGCTTAATAAACCGCCTAAGTTTTTTCCACCTCCGGCAATAAGGACAACTTTTCCTTTTACATCGTGTTTTGACATATTTGTATTTTTATTTGTTTACATACAAATATGTCGATTAGTTGTCATTAATTTGCTATAAAGATGAGATGTACTTCGAAGAAATACAGAATTTATTCTATTAAAAATCTTATTTAATTGTTTGAATGTTAAAGTTTTATTCTTCAGTATGATTTGTTTTTTTTAGACTGTTATCCCAATGTATTTGAAACGATTTTTAATGATTTTGATTTTCCATTCGTGATTGGTGCTTATGCCGACATGCGTTTTTCATAATCAAAATGTGAGAATGACTAATATGGGTTTTTACAATATTCCGATATAATAATCCATTAGTTTTCCTTTATGAAAATAGAGATGAAGTTTTTTTGAAAAAATACCAAAACAATATGTTTTCAAAATGTAGATTCTTTCATTTTTGATTATGATGTCCGCTGGTCTGCCAAGAAATTTTTGAGTCTCGCGATGTGATTTTCCAATCATTCTTTCTTCGAGCATCTTGTCTAGCATTTGTGATTCCATTGTATTGTATTTTTGGCATAGCTGATTTTATTGATAGTTTACAGAAAGACACTGAGGTTCCATTATATGCAAACTATTATTAATATGCTTATTCTAGTTAAAATCAAAACTCCTTTATGCCGAAAGAAACTAATATTTCATACTGTTTACCAATTACTCTGGACCATTGTTTGAGTTCGATAATTTAGCTGCCATTCAGCCCTGTTATATCGCAATGGATTTTCTTTGTTCTTCCGCTTGTAGAACTTAGAAACAAGATTAATGATGTTGTGAATATTCTTTTTCTAATATTAAAATCCGTCAGTATATCATTGGAAAATTCTATTGATGGAATTATGGGATTCAATTCGGCTTCAAAGTTATCAGAATCCCTGCCATTAAAACAAATATGTCATAAGAACGATCAATGCTCTTATATAAATATGGCCTACTTTTTTGTTCTATATTTCTTCATAATATTTATACTTAAAATATTAATATGACAATTTTCCTTTTGCAATAGTCATAAGATTTTTTTTATTTATGGTTTCCAAAAAGTCCAGGCTGTTCCGTTATATACTGCAAGCTGTCGTTTTGTAGTATCATAAACCATCATTCCGGAGGCGGGATTGATGATGTTCAGATGTGGACTTGCAACTTTTGGAAGTATCATAGCCTTGCTGTCTTCTGAAAGAATAAGAATACCGGGCGTTGTATCTGTGCTTCCATTTGCTCCAATAGCTGTCTTGGCTGTGGCTTGTTCGGCTTTATCATTTCCTTGTACAGATAAATCAGCGGTTCCAATTGTCGCAGAAGTTGCATCATCCTCGCTTAAGTTTGACCAGCTACCGTTTTTCAGATACTTTACTTTATGATCAGTAGTATCATAAATAATAGTTCCATTCGTGTTGATTGATGTTTTGTCTGTATTATAAGGAAGAATCAAACCTCTGTTTTCTGAACTGAATTCTAATGACACAGAGCTATTAGTCACATTAGTTTTGCCAATCGCAACTTGTGAAAATGTATATTGACTTATAAGGCTGATTATTATAATTGATAGCTTTTTCATCGTTTTATTTTTAAAATAAAGTTTTTTAATCAGGACAAGTCTGCGTAGATATACAATACCAATTAAAGGTAATTCCATTATCCGTTGAAGTATAGATTTTCAGACAATGGTTTGTAGTATCATAAACCATCATTCCTTCCACAAAATCTGTACTTGGAATTCCCACAGGAACATCTGGTGTCGCAGAATTGTTGTCTGCATCGGAGAATGCAACTCTATTAGGAACGAATCCTTTCGTTTTAGCTTCCAGTGCTATCCAACCACCTTTGCGCACCATCGGCCAATTGTCTGCATCTTCAGAACCGGCTCTGCTTAGAGATGTAATTCCAACTTTAGTATCCAAAATATCACCACCAGTCATAAGACCTGGCTTGTAGCATATGTCATCTTTTACCCCGAAATTGGCTTGTGTAATATCTGCATTCACTGTTCCTAATGATAATATCCCGTTTGGTGTCCCATCATTGCCCGTACATCCTGGCGTATTTACACAATTGTATTCACCTGTGTAACTATATCCTGATGGTAATGCTAATACTGGCACAGTTGTTTGACCCACTGTTGCGGTATTAGTAGTAATATAAATACTATAAGAATTACCTGGAATTGCGCCAAAAGCAAATATTCCGTTCGCAGCTACAGGATTTACAGCTGCAACAGCTCCAGTAGTATTGTTGTATAGAATAGCATTTAAAGTATTTCCTATATTGGTAGGAGTTCCATTCACAATACCGTCATTAAGACCATTAACATCTCTAAAGACATTTCCTTGAATTGTGTAAGCTAAAACTGCTGTCGGGCAGCTGGCTCCATCACCATTTGTAACTGCACCTGCCTGAGAAATAACAATTGCGCTGCCAGAAGATATATTGATACGATAGGTATTTCCAGGACTATTTATTGCATATAGAAATCCTGTAGCATCTATATAAGTCGAATTATAAGTTGGTATTGGTGTTGTTATTGGGATGGGCACACCACTTGTTAAGGATAGAGCATTTCCAACTGTGTAGGCACCTGTTACTATATTTAATGTCGCCAAATTATTTGTACCAGTCACACCATAGAATAATCCGTCATTCGGATTATAAGCAAAATCCGCCATAGCAATTCCTACATTTCCAATTGTTTCCTTATAATAAGGAGCGGTTGCGACTGTATAAGAAGTTGCAGGATCTACTATTTGGAGATATGTCGCAGGTCTATTGGGGTTGATATCGATAACCACATAATTATCTCCATCTCCTGCACCACTTCCAGTTGAGGCACTCGTTTTCGCAACAAAATATCCTGTAGAAGTAATTCCTGCAGCTGAAGGATTGATGCCTAATGCTGTAGAAAGATTTGGAATTTCAAATGTTGTTACAACTCCTGCTGCGTCTACTCTTGTTAGTTTTGCTCTACTGGTTCCTAAATTGCCTACAGTTACTAACATCCATAATGTATTGTCAATTGGATTATATCCAAGGCCGTTTGCAATACCTCCAAAGCTTGCTAATGGCGTAGGATCTGTAACACCTGTTGCGAGGTTATGTTTGAAAAGCTGACCATTGTTATTAGGTCCTTTTAAAAGATATGCTGTACCATCGCAAGGGAAAGGTGCCCCTGTGCTACATTCTACACTTTTTACAAGAGCATCTTGAGAAGATCCAATTCCCTGTCCCACATCTCCGCCAATATCTGCTGCTCCTCCAGAATTAACCAATAATGGAATCCCATTGATATCAACAGTCGCTATACCGTTTCCGTTTGGAGTTCCTGCTGCATTTGTACGGATATTTCCATTTGAATTTAAGTGCCCTGGCATTAATACATTTTCATCACCCTCTATCGCATCAAAACATCCGTCACCATCCGAATCTAAATCTAAATAATCCGGAATACCATCGCCATCAGTATCTCTTAAAATACAGCTGGTACTTAACATAATTTCTGCATTATCAACAGCATTGATAGAAACATTTGTTCTTATAGTCTCAATAACAATTTTTGTTGCAGTTTTTAAAGTCTCAGTATCAAGTCTTATTCTCATGGTATCATCATTCTGACCATCTACCAGTGTATTGGTAATTGCTGTGAAGTTGATATCCATAGGATTCACAGTATAGGGATTGGGTTCATTTGCCGGGCTGGTACCATTAGTCTCATAAGATTTCACATCCCAATTAATTACAGGTAGCTGATTGTTACTGGCATCTAATGCATATATTTTAAATCCTGTACGTTCAAAGTCAGACAGGAAAAGATTAAGATCTCCATATTTGTTTGGTAAAATATTAAAAGTTATTCTGGTTGTGGCATTTAGATTATTATTCTGGTTAACCTGCAATTGTACATTACCGCCTATGGTGGATCCTGCATCTGTATTTACTGCTCCGGAATAGTTATAATTAGTTCCTACGAAACTAGTGCCTCCTGTTGTTGTATTTGTTACCACAGAAGTTATGGATACGGGATAGCCTCCTATAGTGGTTGCTAAATTACCATTAGAACTACTTATTTCAGCACTCGTCCAATTTATAAATCCTCCACCAGCACATTTTTCATCGGCATCTAAAATTCCGTCATTATCATCATCGAGATCACAAGTATCAGAGATGCCATCCCCATCGGAGTCTACTCCTGTAGTACACATTGAAACGTTGGTATCTGTTGCTGTGTTGTTTGATGGGTTTGGATCTGATGAGTCAACAGGAGAAGATATGGTCGCTGTATTTATTAAGCTTCCTGCAAAATTTGAAGGAATAACCACCGTTACTGTATAAGTTACAGTACCCCCAACAGCAAGAGAGACATAATCATTGATAGCTCCCGTCATTGTTCCCGAAACACTGGTAATACTGCCGTTGGAGGCAACAGCCGTGTATGTCATGTTTGCATTAGGGATTCCCGCAGGAACACTATCTACTACCTGAGCATTCTGAACACCAAATATTCCATTATTTCCTGCTACAATAGTATATACAGTTGTTGTCCCGGGTCTGTAAGTAGAAGTATTATCAGTTTTTGTAACATACAAATCAGCATCAAAAGTGATAGGTACTGTCACGCAATGAGCTCCATCATTGGTAGTACTGGATGGCGAATCTGATATTCTGAATCTTGCCCCAGTATTAACATCAATTTTGTAAAGTCCACCATTATTATCTGCTCCATAAATACCCGTAGGGCTGCCAAACATTGCACCAAAAACTACGGTTCCGGTGGATGCTCCGATGAATGTAACAGTTCCGGTGGAAGGGTCAATCTTTACTGTTCTTCCATCAATATTGACCGCATATAGTTTTCCATCATTTACACTATAAGCCAGATCGGATACTTGTAAAGCCTGTGACAATGTAATTGCAGTTGCAGTTCTTGTTGTTAAATTCACTTTATACAACAGAGTATTTCCAGCTTCTCCCTGCGAAACATAATAATTTCCCTGGTCGTCAATATCCCCTGCGTTATAATAAATTATTGTACTTGCCGGCATTCCGGATATATCTCCTAATTCTGAATAAGTCCCGTCATTATTAATCTTGATTAATGTTCGGGATTGATTTTTCATACCATACATACCTCCGCTGATTGGATCAGTAGCAATAGCATTATATTGAATGGCAGATGCCGTTCCTATTAGCGGATAGGTCAAAGGATTAGTCGTTTTATCAATCAAATATAATTGAGTATTGCCGTTTTGCGAAAGATAAAGGTTAGCATTACAACCGATAGTGAGATCCGGACATCCTGTATTTACAATATTTACCTGCCCTGTATTGGATCTCACTGTACAGCCACTGGTTGTTACCTGAGCAAAATAATATAATGTTCCAATTGTACCAGATGGTGGTATATACGTAGATGCAGTTGCACCACTGATTAAAGTCCCGCCAACATTTGTATTAGTAGTATTATAATACCATTGATAAGCTGTGGCAGCAGGAGATGCAACAACGCCCAATGTATTAGTTGGCTGATTCTGACAGATGGTCTGTGCTTTTAAATTTTCTATTGCAATTCCATTGACAACTACTGATCTTACATTGGATGCAGTTGTACATCCTGTGGTAGTGCTGGTTATAACTGCATAATAATAAGTTGTTCCTCCAACTGTTGATGGTGGTGTATAAGTCCCTGATGTAGCTCCCGCTATTGATGTCCCTCCTGTGTTACTATTAACAGTATTGCTATACCATTGGTAAGTAACACCTGTTCCTGCTACGGTAAGAGCAGTTGTAGCGGCATTTTGACAAACAGTCTGTGAACTTGCCGCCGGATTGGTGGTAAAGGTTGGGTTAGCATTTACAGTCACAGGTGTTCTTGGTGAAGATATTACAGAGCACGTTCCGTTGGAAACTGTTACGAAATAATACCTTGTAGCAAAAACAGCTGTAGTTGGGATTGTATATGTTGCTGATGTTGCTCCTGCAACCGCTGTTATGGTTCCTCCTGTAGCCAGATTACTGTATGACCATTGGTAGGTGGTTGTTCCGGTGGCAGTCACACTAAGTGTAGGAGATGGACCGTTCAAACAAAGATTTTGGGGAGTACTGTCCGGCTGTGTTGTGATAGCCAGCTGTGGAAGAACCACAACTCCTCTTACATTGGATGTAGCAGTACAACCTGTAGTAGTATTGGTAATAACAGCATAGTAATAAGTTGTCCCGGCCACATTTGTAGGTGGTACATAAGACCCGGATGTTGCACCAGAAATAGGTGTTCCGCCTGTTGTAATATTAGTTGTATTACTATACCATTGATAAGTATTTCCTGCAGCTGCTGCAACTGTAAGAGTAGTAGCTGCTGTATTAAGACAAACTGTTTGAGACCCTGCAGTAAGATTGGTCGTAAAGGTTGGGTTGGCATTCACGGTTACTGGCGTTCTTGGCGAAGATGCCACGGAGCATGTTCCATTGGAAACCGTTACAAAATAATATCTTGTAGCAAAAGCGGCTGTAGTCGGAATTGTATAAGCTGCAGAAGTAGCACCTGCAACCGCTGTTATAGTTCCTCCGGTAGCCAGATTACTGTATGACCACTGATAGGTGGTTGCTCCGGTAGCAGTTACGCTAAGTGTAGGAGATGGACTGTTTACACAAAGATTTTGGGTCGTATTGTCTGGCTGCGTTGTGATAGCCAGCTGTGGAAGTACGATAACCCCTCTTACATTGGATGTTGCGGTACAACCTGTAGTAGTGTTGGTAATAACAGCGTAATAGTATGTTGTCCCGGCCACATTTGTAGGTGGTACATAAGACCCGGATGTTGCACCAGAAATAGGTGTTCCGCCTGTTGTAATATTAGTTGTATTACTATACCATTGATAAGTATTTCCTGCAGCTGCTGCAACTGTAAGAGTAGTAGCTGCTGTATTAAGACAAACTGTTTGAGACCCTGCAGTAAGATTGGTCGTAAAGGTTGGGTTGGCATTCACGGTTACTGGCGTTCTTGGCGAAGATGCCACGGAGCACGTTCCATTGGAAACCGTTACAAAATAATATCTTGTAGCAAAAGCGGCTGTAGTTGGGATTGTATAAGTTGCAGAAGTAGCACCTGCAACCGCTGTTATAGTTCCTCCGGTAGCCAGATTACTATATGACCATTGGTAGGTGGTTGCTCCTGTTGCAGTAACTGTTAATGTTGGTCCGGTACTGTTCACACAAAGATTTTGGGTCGTATTGTCTGGCTGCGTTGTGATAGCCAGCTGTGGAAGTACCACAACCCCTCTTACATTGGATGTAGCAGTACAACCTGTAGTAGTATTAGTAATAACAGCGTAATAGTATGTTGTCCCTGCAATATTTGTAGGTGGAGTAAAAGTCCCTGAGGTAGCTCCGGATATTAGTGTGCCGCCAGTATTAGAGTTAGTTGTATTGCTGTACCATTGATAAGTGTTTCCTGCAGCTGCAGCAACGGTTAAGTTGGTTGGCGTTCCGTTGAGACAAACGGTCTGTGTACTTGCCGCAGGATTGCTTGTAAAGGTAGGGTTGGCATTGACTGTAACAGGGGTTCTGAGCGATGATGTCACAGTACAGGTTCCATTCCCAACTGTCACATAATAGTATCGTGTAGCAAACGCTGTAGTTGTAGGTATTGTATAGGAAGCAGAAGTGGCTCCGGTTACGGTTGTTAAAGTTCCGCCCGTAGCTGCGCTGCTGTAAAACCATTGATAAGTAGTTGCTCCTGTTGCTGTAACTGTTAATGTTGGTCCGGTACTGTTCACACAAAGACTTTGTGAGGTAGAGTCGGGTTGTGTTGTAATGGTAAGTTCCGGAAGTACGATAACCCCTCTTACATTGGATGTTGCGGTACAACCTGTAGTAGTGTTGGTAATAACAGCGTAATAGTATGTTGTCCCTGCAACATTTGTAGGTGGAGTAAAAGTCCCTGAGGTAGCTCCGGATATTAGTGTGCCACCAGTATTAGAGTTAGTTGTATTGCTGTACCATTGATAAGTGTTTCCTGCAGCTGCAGCAACAGTTAAGTTGGTTGGTGTTCCGTTGAGGCACACGGTCTGTGTGCTTGCCGCAGGATTGCTTGTAAAGGTTGGGTTGGCATTCACGGTTACTGGCGTTCTTGGATAGGTACTGGCTGTACCGCAGGAAGTTTCCACTGTTACGAAATAGTAACGAGTGGCAAATGTAGCAGTGGTAGGAGGGGTATAACTGGCAGATGTCGCACCGGTAACCGTGGTAATAGTTCCGCCATCGGCAGCATCACTGTAATACCACTGGTAAGATGTAGCGCCCGTTGCCGTTACGCTAAGAGGTGTTGGAGGTACATTTTGACAAAGATTTCTAGGGGTACTGCCTGGTTGTGATGTAATACAGCTGGATGAAGTATTTTCAAGTGAAAAGCTTAATGTAACAACATCTGCTTCACCAGCAGAAGTATTAGAGGCTGCCCAGCTTGTAGTAGCGGCGTCTCCACCGTCTCCTCTTAAGTAGACCCTCAATGTTAATGTTGTGACACCAGTACCGTCGATTCTTATTGAACCACTTCCTGAGTTAGCAGTTCCTGATGCGCCCATAGTTGTGGCTGTGTTATTAATCTTCGTTCCGGTCACAGCAAGAGCATTAGACCCGGATAATCGCGTTAATGTTACGGGAGTATTCGATGATATAAGATCATACTCTTGCGAAAAACCAAGAGCCCCGTAGGTTCCCCCCATTCCCCCGATATGCAGGATAGGATTATTGACAGCCTGGCTGAAGGTCACTACAAGGTCAGTCATCCAATATTGTGTACCACTGGTGGCTACACCTGCAGTACGTAATGGTGATGTGGCAATATAAAATATTGCACCGTAATTATTGGCCGGATCAATACCTGTACCGGTAGTTGCATTATTAGATGTATACCAGGTAGCCGAAGGCGATCCATAGCTGTTTAAAGTCTGAAGTATAGGCGTTGCACCAGTGGCATATCCAAAGTTGGCAGGTCTGTTGGTTGATAGTGTTGACAGTGTATACTGCTGATTGGTTAGCTGAAAGCTTGCTGTTACAGCAGGATTATAAGTCTGAAACGTATTCCCGTTGGGGTTATCAATGTTATATCGGAATCTGATATTGGTGTTTTGTAAGGGACCGTTGGTTGCTGTGGGATTACCGTCTCCTGTAGTGAATTCTAAGGATTGGGTTTGGGCAGAAGTCCAAATACTTAATGTAATGAACAAAAGAGCATATAATTTACTATGGCCATTATATGCTTTTGTGATAGTTTTTGTTATATCACAGCCAAATACCATTAATAATACCATTCGGAATGCTGCAGAATAGATTTTAACCATAATTATTTTTTTAATAGTATAATTGGTAGAAGAATATGAAGGTGGCATTTCTGCTAATTTTCATACCTCAGATAAGGCTTAGGATAATGATGATTTATCGATCAATTCAGTATGCCTAAAATTAATAACGTCAGTAGTAGTTACCTAAAATATAGACTTGCCTGGTCTATAAGTATTTTTTCGTAATGCGTCTGGGGAAGCAATAGAGAATCACCTTGCTTTTGTTGATTGAGTTGCTTTCTGTCCATTGTGGTTCGTTTTTCAGGTTGTTTATTGATGGTAGTTTTTTATATGAAGCACATCATATATTACACAGCACGCATAATGATGAGAAAAAGTTGGATCAACCTTCCTGTCAGAAAATGAGACCCAACTTAAAGTATTTACCACTTGTGTTTTCATTGTTTTAATCTTTTGATCATTGTGTGATTAGAACCCTGCTATATGACTCAATTATGACATACCAATATTATCATAAGAAATCATAAAATGCAATATATACATAGAAGAAAAACGGAATTTATTCGTCTAAAACAAAGGCCATAATTTGCATGACAAATTATGGCCTTTACAAGTAAAGTGTATTGATTATTAGGTTTTTATGTTAAATAAGAGATGGATTTAATCTTGTTAAATTAATGAAGGATTACTACTAAATTATTATTATAATTACGATATAAAAAGTAGTATCACGATATCATTGTGATTAACTTAATGTATCTCCGAAATGCTTAATAAATAACAATTATGGCTTCCAAAAGCTCCATACTGTACCATTATAAACAGCCAATTGTTTTTTTGTCGTATCATAAACCATCATCCCGGATGCAGGGTTGATAATATTAAGATGAGGACTTGCAACTCGTGGCAGGATCATCGCTTTATTCGTATCTGATAATACAAGAATCCCGTTTGCGTTGTCACTTGTGTTAGTACCTATGATAGTTTTAGCGGTGCTAAGTTCCGTTTTAGCAGTTTGTATGGCTATGTCAGATTTTCCAGTAGTATCTACAGACAGGTCAAACCAGCTGTTGTCTTTCAGGTATTTCACTTTATGATCGCTGTTGTCGAAGATAACAGAACCATTTTCCGTAATTCCTGACCTATCTTCGATGTAGGGTAGTATGATTCCCTTGTTCTCAGTATCTGTAAACTCCAGAGAGACAGAACTGTTTGTTACAGAAGCTTTTCCAACGGCTACTTGAGATTTGATAGTGGTAATTGTTGCTAATGTTAATAAAGCAACCAGAATATTATTTTTCATTGTGTCTTAATTGTACTGTTATTCTATTATTTATACTGACACCCTTTCAATAAATAAGGCTTATCAGTATGGGTATTTATAATCCTATGTAGTAATCTCTTAGGTGTTCCTTGTCAAAGAACAGATATAGTCTTTTTTTGTATAAACCAAAGAAAGAACTTTGCATTAAGTAAACAATTTCGTTATTGGAATTGCTCTCCGGTTTTCCAAGAGTACGGATGATGGACACTCTGGAAGTTCCTATTAATGTATCAATTGTGTTTTCCAATTCAAAAGTTATTTTTTTGTTAAAGCCTGGATTACTACGTCGTAGATAAACATCTTACATTACACGGGTTAATTCCATTACTTTTACTTGATAATTTTCGACTTCGTTTTTCTCCACTTAGGATAAAAGTGCTTTGTCATGCTGAGCGAAAAAAGATCTCTCGCTCATGGTGCGTGCAATGAAATCGCTAGGGTTGTCTTTGGTCAAAAGGTTATCATATAGATAACCTTTGATTTTGTGTAAGATTGGCATATTTATGTTTTTGATTATTGATGATTTATTTTAACTACCTCTTTCCTGGAAAACAGGTGGAGTAGTTCCTGCTGCACAAGCCTTGATACCAAAATTATAATTGGTGAAGCTGGATGTTACAACAGTAGCAGAAAGAACTCCATCCGGTGTTCCGTCTCCTGTTCCAGTATTATTATTTTTATTTTCCCCTGTAGTTACCCATCCCGGAATGTTATGGTTGATTGGCGTCGTTGAGGTATTTGCACCAGGAGCATATACACTTTGGGAAAGATGAAGCGTGTAGTTTTTATTAGCTCCCACGTTGATAGTGTAAGTCCCATTAGAGTTAACAGCAGCCTTATTTGCAATGATGCCCGAGCTGTCTACCAAGTAGATATAGCTGCCTCCTGCAGAAGTACCAACTTCACCACTGTCGATCACTGTGTTGCTATTAGCATCATTGAACACCGTTCCTGAGATCGTAAGACAAGACTGGATTGTAACATCTACATCATCTGTACTGACACAGTCCCCTGTTGTGATAGTCCATCGGAATTTATAAGTCCCGGCAGCACTCATTGCAGATACCGAAGTCGTGGGCGAAGATGCATCGGAAAATACAGGAGAAGTTCCGGAAGGTGAAGATACTACCGACCATGTACCCGTTCCCAAGCCAGGATCATTCCCTGCCAATGATATTACTGTATTACAGATCACGTCCTGGTCACTACCAGCATTAGCATTAATTTGTGGGGCAACTGTAATGGTAAATGTTCCTTCTCTTGATGCTCCTGAGCACGCGTATTCTGCATCCAGGAAATTGCCAATATTTGAGTTAATCGGATTAGCTTTAATGCTAAATACATATTCTCCTGGAGTTGTAAGGTTACCTATAACAGTAGAACTAAGACTAATAAGTCTCAGGCTTCTATCTTCAAACTCAGGATTCCCGGAACCGGCAGGCTTAGAAATTACTTCAAAATCATACTGTGCATCAAAGTCCTGGAAATAACTACTATTCACAACCCCTTGATAAACTGCAGGTAAGGGAATCGTTGCCGTTACAATACCACTGCCGGGATAACAAACTACCATATTATTAACGCTGACATCCGGGCGGCTTCCATCTGATATATGAATATAATAGACCTGAACGGAAGAGTTGCAAGTAGCATTGCTGGTGCTGATATCAAAGGCGTAAGTTCCTACACGCCACCCGCCGGATGGAGGAGTTACTGTTACACTTCTTGTAGCCGTACCTGCTCCGGAAGTTGTAAGACTTGGTGCTCCGCCAGGAGGAGTAACTCCTGTATTTGATACAGACGAAGTATTGCTTATAGGGTCTGCCGCATTGAGCGTAAATAGAAATGTGATAGGTGTTGTAGAGCCTGCCATACCACAATGGACCTCCCCGCCACTTTCGCTAAAAGAATAGTCCATCATCTGTTCTGGATCAGATGCTACTAAAAAAGATACACTATTTGGCGGAGTACCTTGATTGATATAGGTAATCTCTGGTGTAGTATATGTACCTGAAGAATTGGTGATTTTTACTGTAAATTTATAGGTTCCGGGAACATTGGCTCCGGTAAAGTAAAATGCCCCATCAAAAACCCTCCAGTATGCAATATTTCCTCCGGATGGCTGGCTGTTTACAATCATAGAGATATTTGTTCCATATGTCGGATTACCAGCAGAACCAGCAGTTGTAGTTCCAAATATAGGAGAAGTACTGCTGAGATCGATGTAGGTATTTTCTGTAGAACCTACACATTCACTTTTATTGGGGATAATAAGCTGCGGATTGGGGATAAACCGGACAATGGACGTATCCTCATACCAGCAGTTGGGGTTATTGATAGATGTGATACGTAAAGTAACCATATAAGCAGGATCAATATCATGATTTGCTTTTTTGATAAGACTAAAGGTTGTAGATGCAGAGGTTGGCGAACCAAACTGAGAGTTCTGAGTGCTTATCTCTCCTCCGAAACGTTCATACGTCCAAATATTATAAGCTGACCATTGTGCGGTATAGCCTGCTGGTACTACACCGTTCAGATTCACGGTACCTACACTTGCATTCACATTGGTGATATCGGGGCCTGCGGTAAATGTTGACGCATCTCCGGGCGCAGTAATAGTCACCTGAGAGCTCACGTTGCCAGAGTTACATGTCTGCGCAATTTGAAACACATAGTTTCCCGGATAGGTAAGTCCCGTTACATTGGGAGTGAGAGCATTAATATTGCTGATCACCGGATTAGGTGCACCTGCAGGTTTGGATACCAATGTCCAGGTTGGATTACCGGCAGACGAGCCGTTTCTGCTTCCCTGTAAAGTAAAGGATGTACCACATATAGTAGTATTTCCACCGGCATTCACGGTACAGTCCTGGGCAGAAGCAAAAGGTGATCCTGCCAGCAGAAGTATAAAGAATAAAATATATGTATTAAAAATTTTCATTGTGTTGCGTTTTAATAATAAATGTAAACAGTCATTTCTTTGATTAAGCATCTTATTAATCCGGACAAGCTGGTGTCGTCATACAATACCATGCGTAGCTATTGCCTCCGTCGGTAGAAGTATAGATTTTCAGACACTTGTTGGTAGTATCATAAACCATCATTCCCTCTACAAAGTTGGCTGTGCTGATGCCCACAGGAACATCCGGTGTGAAAGAATTATTATCTGCATCTGTGAATGCTACACGGTTTGGAACAAAAGCTTTGGTTTTGGATTCCAGGGCAATATGCCCACCTTTACGGGTCATTGGCCAGTTATCCGCATCTGCTGCTCCGGCTCTTCCCAGAGCCGAGATGCCCACTTTTGTATCCATTACAGTTCCACCTATAGTAGCTCCTGGTTTATAACAAGAACATTCAAAGTCTATTGCAACCAGAATAGGTGCACCTGCTAAAATATACGTATTAGTAGAAGCATTATAGAAATAAGGCCAATACACTCCTTCGCCTACAGCTGCAGAATTACTCACTAAAGTATTGCTCAAATGATTTTTTGTCTTGTACCATACCAGGGTAGAACCATCTGGTGGTGCCATGTATTCTATAGTATTAAGATTAACTGTCGGGATGTTACAACAAGTGTTGGTCACTGCAATTAGTTTGCTTCCCGGGCTATAGCAGCTTGTAGCGGTATTGTAATAGAATATCCAGTATTCTGTAGGTGTAGAGGTTACTGATACGACAGTGCTGCTTAGCAGACTGGATGCCGAAGGCGTACCCGAGGTATGCCATTGGATAACAGAACCTGATGGTGCTGCTGTAACATCAAACCACGTATTAAGATCTCTCTGTTGCGGATCTGCAGGTGCTGTACAGGCAGAGCAAACAGCAGCAATAACAGATACCCGGTTAGATGCTGGTGAATAACAGTTACCTGCCGTGCTATAGTAGAAGGCATAATATCCACCTGCACCTACAGCTGTAGGGTTAGCGACAGGTGTTGTATGGGTATCATCTGTAAACCAAACCAGGCTTGCGTTGGCAGGTATAGTACCCGTGTGAGCCTTGTTGAGGTTGGCAACGCCACTAGGACAAGATGTAAAAATAGGGCTGTTAACCTGTGGAGCAGTAGTTCCTGCGGTACATGCCACTTGCACAATCACTTCGACTGCTGCGGAGGCAGTTCCACAGGCATTACCGTTGCTTGCCACAACATAATAATATATGGTACCGGCAATGTTGGTTATTGGTACATAAGTAGCAGAAGTAGCTCCTAAGATTATTGTCCCACCTGTATTGCTGTTAGTAGTATTGCTATACCACTGATAAGAATTAGCACCTGTTGCTGAAGCCGTCAGGGTTGCAGGCACAGCATTGATGGTCACCGTCTGTGTAGCCGGCGTTACCGCTACTGATGTAGGGTAGGCGGATACAGTTACAGGTGTACGTGGAGTTGATACTACAGAACCACAAGCTCCGGAACCGGAAACAACTACATAATAATATCTGGTCGCAAAAGCGGAAGTTGTAGGCGGTGTATAACTTGAAGAAGTAGCACCTGAAACAGTAGTAATAGTTCCTCCTGTAGCAGCCGTGCTGTAGTACCACTGATAGCCAGTTGCTGATGTAGCAGTAACCGACAATGCAGTAGCTGTAGCTCCCACACAAAGATTCTGAGGAGTAGCATCAGGCTGTGTAGTAATCACTGGACATTGAGCCAGTCCAAAGTTGTTGGAACAACTCGTTTTGTAACCGCTAAGTGCCACAGCATAGCCCTTTTGTGGTGATGCAGGTAAGGTTTGATAATCACTTGCCGGCAGAGGTTCTGCAAGCTGTACGATATAATTAACAGTAGGTATAGACTGTATAGCTACATTGTCAATATAAAAGAAATGATTGCCTGCTGTTGTTGTTCTGAAACGTATAGTTGTGTTTGCATTGACAACCGAAGCCGGAATATTATAAACTTTTTTTCCGTTTGTAAACCCTGTGGTAGTATATAAGGCTCCAAGGGATGTCCATGGTCCTGTAGCAGAAGGTGCTACCTCTATTTCCAATGTTTTATATGGAAGGCCGTCCAGGTTGGCAGTTCTGTAGTCAAATGCTAACAAAGCATTGGTAGCAGGTGCACTAACAGATCTTCTGATAGCTACAGCAGTATTACCAGTAATGCGAAGCTCTCCTGTTACTATTTGAATGTTACCAGCTGCAACATTGGTTGTTTCTCCTTCTTCTATCCAGCCTCCGGACCATCCTGTTCCGGCAGTATAGCTGGCTGTAGCGAAATCATGGCTTGCCTGAGTGGTTGGTGTAGGGGTAGGGCGGTCGAATATATATGCACCTGTATTATCTGTAGTTACAGACTCTACCGGGGTATTTTCGGAAGCATCTAATATGCCGTTTCCATTTGTGTCCAGATATAGATTGACTGTATGGGCAACGCCGCCTTCTCCATTATCATAGATGCCATCCTTGTCGGCATCGTCAAATATTTTACCTGTTAAGATATGTTTCAGTTCAGAATCAAGGCAGCCTACATTTACAGTTACAAGAGCTGTGCTGCACAATGATCTGTCCGAGTTACAAACGTTATAATTAAAAGTATCTGTACCGGAGAATCCTGGGTTAGGCATATAGGTTACTGTTCCATCAGGATTGACCACTACGGTTCCGTTGGAAGGTTGTGTTGTTATAGTCACAGTATTAGATGCTACTCTTCCTACATCATTGTTTAGAATGTCTATAGTTACAGGTACGTTAGGATAGGTTTGAGATTTGTCATCGTTTGCAAAAATTACAAAATCTATACATTGAGGATCCAAAGTAAATCCTACATCCAGTGTAGTAGCACCACTTGCAGCAGCAACAGATGAGTCCTGACCATATACTGCTGATATAGGCGTTCCGTCACAAGTAAAGAAAGACATACCGCTGTTTCCTGTGCTGGTAAAAACTTTCTGGGATTGCAGCTCGGAGAGCGTATAGGCCACATCATATTTCAAGCCGCAAGGACTTGTCAATCCTGGTGCTGTGCTAATGACACTTCCGGTATATTTAACATATACTGTAGTCCCTTTTGTTGGAGTGACCCATACCGGGTTAGCCGCTCCAGAAGAAGCCATACCCGGAGCCCACGCAGTTGTAGCAAAGTTAGTCAACTGTTCTTCCGGGATCATATTAAATGCCCAGTCGTAGCCAGAACCATTAGTGTCCGCATCAATAATCGTAACGGCTGTATAGCTTTTTCCATCAGCGCTCACAAACTTGTAACCGGTTGCCTGTGTCATCTGCAATGAGGTATAGCCTTTGGCAGGAATGGTAACAGTTCCAGTGGAACCAAGACCGTTTTTCCAGTTAACTGTAATAGGTTGACTAAGGATATTGGAGAAAACCGCATAAACAGGTTCCGAGGCAGATGCCGTATAAACCGGCGAGTAGTAGGTGCTTCCATAAAAATTACCTGGTAATAGCGGGATGTTTCTTGTACCATAGGCATCTATCCCTCCAAAAACAAGATCTACGCCCACTGGCTTGTTACTGGTAACTACAGCACCGGCTTTGATGTCATTGGTCTGGTTTACGCCGACGCCGGGAGTACCCACCGAACCAGCCGCAGAAGCTGTTCCGTCATAGAACCATACCATTCCTTCGGCAAGCGTTGGAGATATTACATCTACCACACCGTCTCCATTGTAATCCAGCTGTACCACAGTGCCATTTTCTGCAGCTCTCACAAACAGAGAGGTATAGTTGAATACTGTCGTAGCAATTGTTGGGTTAGCCAATGAAGCAATATTCTCTCCAAAAGGAACTACAAACAGTCGTCCGAATTTATTGGTATCGATCACATTCTCTTTGGTATTCTGCACGGAAAAAGAGGCGTCACTGCCGGTAACCTTGGTAAGGGTCAATAACTTGGTAGAATAAATCTTATCTCTGCCGTCGTACTGTATTGCAGCATCGGTAGCTGTTCTGCCATTTCCTGTTCTGTATGCGTTGGTATTATCGATGGTAATGATAGATCCTTCCGGAAAAATATCCGTTGGGTATCCCGGTGCTGTACCATTGGTGGTATCCCCATCTCCCCAGATCTGAGTCGTAGATTGTGTACGGGTTCCTACTGTAGGCTCATAGCCATCTTCCCAGTGGTCATAATAGATAAGCGTATTAGAATAATTGGCTCTGATACTGATAATCCTTCTGGCATTAGTTGTATTATTTGTAGCACTGCTTCCCGCACTCATTAGTGCTTTTTTCAGGTCTGTATTTTCCGGGAAAGGCAGGTAAAACGTTTTGGGTAAAGCTGCTGTGCTGCATACATCAGTCAGGTTTGCGGCAATAGTAACCGTTACCGTAGCCTGGCTGCAAGCTCCCAGAGGCGCTTTGCATACCTGGTAGACAAAAGTATCTGTTCCTGAAAAATCACCATTTGGCAGATAGGTCACTATGCCTCCTGCTCCAATCTGTACACTACCGTTCGCCGGTTGTGTAAAGATTGTTAATGTATTGGGATCCGGACCACAAAGATCATTGGCCAGGACATTGATTGATAATGGTGTAGCAGCGTCCCCCGAAGCAGCATCTGCTACCGCCTGTACTGCTGCTGTGCTCACAACGTAAGTAGATGAGGCTGTTGTGCTACATCCGGTAGCTGTTGCAGTAATGGTTGAAGTCCCGCTCCAGTTGGCAGCGTAGGTTACCTCACCCGTGGCAGGGTTGATGGTTGGCTGCGTACCTGTCCCTGTATTGGATATGCTGTATGTTATGCTGTCTGCATTGGCAGATGTGGCAGTATAGGTTATCGTGTCAGCACCTGTACACCTTTGGGTAGATAAAGCCGTATTAAATACCGGAGCGGCAGGCGTTGCGGCGGTGGTTACAGTAAATGCAGCTGTTTCCGGTGTTCCGCAGCCACCTGTAGCAGTTGCTGTAATGGTTGCTGTACCCGACCAGCCTGCGTTATAGGTAACAGCACCTGTGGCTGTATTAATAGTACCGGCGGCGGCAGGCGATAAGCTGTATGAAACCGTACCTCCACTAGACGTAGCGGTATAGGTTTGTGTGCCTGCACCCTGACATCTATTGGTGGGCAAACCTGTATTGAATACCGGTTTACCAGTGGTAGCCATAGCATTGGCACCACAAACATTAACAGGAGCAGTGGTGTAATAATAAGGTACTCTTGTTACATTGACAGTATTGGAACCATCACCTGCATTGCCATAATATTGGTTACCTGCAAAACCAAAGTTTTGTGTACAAGCTTTAATAACAATAGTTGATGTACCTCCGGATTCCACCGCAAGCATCCGATCTGTATTAGGGCTTCCCGGGTCAATAGTTACATTGGTTCCACCACCTGTCCGAAGTTTGCTTTGGTAATTAAGCCCCCAGTTATATACCTGTCCGGCAGTTGTAAGTACATTGACCGATGGATAAGAGTTATGATGTTCAGAAGGTGAAATCCACTGGATATTATTCATCACAGCACCTGATGCCGATGTATAACGCGGTTGTATCCAGGTTAGTCTAGTCGTAGTTGTCCAATCGCCTAATTGTTTACTTGAGTTAGTTCCCATAGTATATAAATTGCCATCGGTATATAAAACATAATATGCACCAGTCGTCATCCCTATCATTTTGATAGTGCCTGAAGGATTTGGCAAGGTCATTTGCACTGCCCTGCTTTGGGTTGCACTGGCTGAACCATTTCCTAAGTAGGTTGTTCCAGATGCCCCCCATGTCCATAGTGTCCCATCCGCCCGCAAAGCCATCAATGTATTCATGTTTCCTCTCAAGGCAATCACATTATTTAAGGTGGGATTGCCTGATTCCGCAGTAGTTACGCGATTCCAGATGCTATTTGCAGCCGATAAGCCAGCTCCGGCAACGCTGGGGCTTTGAGCCAATACCCAAGCCTCTCCGCTACAGGTTAGCAAGGCTAATGTTTCATTTGTAGCAAACAAGCTTTTAACCTGATTCGGTTCAACATCTTGGGGCAATCCATAAGCATTGCTGCCGGCTATTGTTACCGGTCCCATTTGGGCAGTCGGTTTTACAGAAGTTGCCAACATCCTGCCCGCATCTCCCCAAGCATACAAGCCCTGAGTTGTCAGCACCACTGATTGGTTTGCAGTAGAAGCACTTACTGTACTACCTATAGCTACCTTTAAAGGGGTACCTTGCAAACCAGGGAAATTAGTATTGTTAATGATTAATGGACTAAGTGCATTTGTACCACCATCAGCCATACCATAACCAAATACCTTAAACGTACCATCAATTTCTCGAATAACAGTATTGTTAATCCCGGATATTATATTATCATACTCAATAGTAGCAGCATCATTATTAGAGTTGAGCCCATAATTGCTGTTGCAACCCGTGGTGCATTGCGCTTTGGCAATCGGCATGCCTGCAAACAGCAGTAGAGTAAATAATAGTAATTGTGATTTAGAAATATCACGATCTTTGCGATGAAACCATCGGAATAAATAAAGCGTAGGCAAAAAGAGATTTTTCACTCCTTCATTTGTGCTTTTTAAATACTTTGTCATCATATTGTTTTTATATTTTTCATCATTAAAATGTGTCTTTATATTAGAGTTCCAATGTCTACCTGGTCATTGATTGGGCTTAAAATTATTTAAGTATTTAGCCGTTATTATTTTTTTAATACATCATTATTAAGTAGCCCAAATTATAAGAGACTCATTAAGAATTAATTAAAAAATACAGTAAAAGAGATCAAAATCTCAAAAATGCTAATAGGTTCTCACTCAGAAAGAATGAGAAATAGGTGCTATTTTAACTGTTTACAGATACAGTTGGAAAATAACTTTTCGTAGAATGTAAAGTGATTGATCATTTGTGTTTGTGTTTGTGTTTGTTGTGTTTTTATAAATAAGCTTTCTATTGAAAAAACAAATCTTTATGATTTACATAAATCCGACATGATTACAGGCGTAAAAACCTATAATTATTGGTGATTGTTATTGTTTCAAGAAGTTTTAACTACGGAATAGTTGTACAGATAGCTGTTAAGAATTATCATTTGTGTTTATTTTTTATTGTGTGTTTTTTTTGGAAGTACAATTGTAACTTTCAGAGGCGCAAGTTAATACTTTTTTTTTATTGTATGCAAAAAAAAATAAAAATGACCTTATCTGGGTCATTTTTATTTTGAGTCGTTTTTTATTTCGGTGTATTTTATTTATTGGATTACCAGCATATTAGTTGGTGGTTCTTCGCCAGTATCCTTTTTTAGATTATTGATAAAGTATGAAGGCGATATGCCGGTCTCTTTTTTAAATACGACAGCAAAGACTTCTCTTGACCCAAAACCGCAGTTTTCTGCAAGATAGCTAATCTTATACTCGCGGTAGATGGGGTTTTTATAAAGGGCTTCTATGATATAAATGATTCTCAATCCATTGATATAGTCACAGAATTTTTTACCCTTGTGCTGTTTCAGTATTTCGGAAAGATACTTCGTATTGGTGTCGAGGTAACTTGCTAATCCGCCTAAACTCATATCTTGTTTAAGATATTTATGGGACTTTTCAAACTTTTCTAACTTTGCCAATACATGTTTGATAGTCTCATCATTTATGGCTATCGCTTTAGTCTGATGATGAGTTAGGTTTTCAGACTTTATTGTGTTTTTATTTTCTAAAATAGGAAGTTCCTCGTCATCGGAAGTTTTAAGACTTTCCAAAATGCTTTCATAGTTCTTTTTTGATGTGTTTTTGCCCTTTCTAAAATAATAGCCCAACAATATAAACGGCAAGATAATAATTATGAATAATATAGTTTTATTTAAGTTGGTTAAGGTGCGATTATCGTGATTGTGGATGATTTCTGCAACTGAAACATTATTTCCTAATTCATTAACAACATTCATATTATCTTTTACATCTGCATAAACCACTAGGTATTTTGATTTGGGATTGATAGCCTGGATCTTTTTATTCAGATTTTCATTAGCTTGGAATAGTTTAGATTTTTCCTTATCGATTTGACTTATAATAACCATATCTTTTGTGAAAATCAAAAGTGTGTCTTTATTGATCTGAACTTTCAAATTCTTATCGTTTGTAATTCCTATATGACTGTTAGAAATTCCTTTTTCGGTTTCAATAGAAAAAGAACTAGCATTTAACGCTCCAGAATTAATGAGAAACAGTGCCAGATAAAACCATTTTATCTTTTGTGGAAAAAATCGGTTTTGGATTACCTTTTTTTTAAATATTAGTCCCATGTTTTCGAGTCATTAACGTACTTCAATATTATTATAAGAAAATAGATAATACAATTGTTTTGTAGAAGAATTGCAGAATTAATGTCATTTTATTTCGGGAATAAATTTCTAATTTTAACATTCTTATTTACAAATAAAAAATATTGATTAATAGAGTTTTAACATAATTTAATACTGTTTTCGTATCCGAAAAAAATATTTTATAATTAATATATGTAGTGATAATTTTTTTGTAATTTTAAAGAATGTAATGATAAAGGATTAATATTATTAAAAATTCAATATGTATGCTGTTAATAAAGAAATATTGAATTTTTATTTTAATCATTTGTTTCAACCAAAAACACAATTAATATTATGAATTTAAGAAAATTGACTATTATGTTGAGTTTTTTAGCAGCATTTAGCTCTGTAAAATCTCAAAATTGCAATTTTGCAGGCATAAATTTTTCGAATAAATGTGAGACTTTAATTAAATTTAGTAAAGAACCAAGTCTTTCTCCAAATTTACAATCTGATAATTCTTTTCTGTTTAAAAAATATACTCAACAGCTTAAAAAAGAGCATCAGAAAGACCTGATGAAAATATTAGGGCTCTCATCATCACTTACAATTTTGATAATATTATCAATGTGGCTCTTTTATCGAAACAGAGGTAGAAAAATTAAAAACAGCTATTATTTGGCCCTCGAAACTCTTGCAGACAGGCCTCGCCCATCTATTATTAAAAAGAATACGGATAGTGTAGTAAGTAATAATCCTGAGATCCATAATATTTCTAGAGATAGAATTAATATATCTGAGGATACAGAGAAAAAACTATTGAAAAAATTAGCTGCTTTTGAAGCTTCGGAAAAATTTTTGAAAAAGGACCTTACTCTTACATTTATGGCAGGGCAAAAAGGAACCAATCCAAAATATCTTTCGAAGATCATTCATACTCATAAAAGGCTAAGTTTTACAGCATATATCAATAAACTAAGGATGAATTATATTATCCAGAAGTTGTACGATGAGCCAAAGTATAGAGGATATAAAATAAGCTACCTTGCAGAAGAGTGTGGCTATACATCAGCACAGGTGTTTGTAGTAGTCTTTAAAAAAGAAACAGGAGTTACGCCCTCTAGTTTTATAAATCAGCTTAGAATGGAATCAGGTTTTAACCCAACCTTAATAACATAAAAACCCCAGATTATCTGGGGCTTTTTTTATATAATTGGATGTAATTGTTATTTCAATAATGCACTAAAAGTATCACCCTGTCTTATGTCTCCGGTGTTATAGCCTTTCATAAACCATTCTTCCCTTTGCGCGGAAGAACCGTGGGTAAAGCTTTCTTGGTTTACATAGCCTTGTCCTCTTTTTTGAATATTATCATCACCAACTGCTGCGGCTGCACTCATCGCTTCCTGGATGTCGCCTGGTTCTAAGAATTTCTCCCGACTATCGGTTTGTTTAGCCCACACTCCAGCGTAGAAGTCGGCTTGCAGTTCATTTGCAACTGAAACCTGGTTCATTTGATTTTCCGAATATCTTCCGTTTTGTCTTAGCTGATTCACTTTGTTTAAAGTTCCCAGTAAGTTTTGAATATGATGACCATACTCGTGACCAAGTACATAAGCAACGGTAAACTGTCCTACTTTAGCTCCGAATTTTTGCTGCAGTTCATTGAAGAAACTCATATCCATATAAATAGTTTGGTCTGCAGGACAATAGAAAGGTCCCATTTCTGACTGAGCAGCACCACATCCAGTGTCAGTACCGCTTTCAAATGCAACAACTTTTGCTGGTGAAAATTTTATTCCGTTTTCTTGAAAAACTTTATTCCAGGTTTCTTCGTTTAATGCGGTCAGCATACTTACCATTTGACCAATACTAAGTTCTTCTTTGGAAAGTTGTCTCTGTTCGGTTTGTTGTGGTGCAGAAGCGCTGTTATTCAGGATGGCAGATGGGTCGCCTCCGAGGAAGAATACGATGGCTGCAATAATGATGGTTCCTAATCCACCACCAACTAGCATTCCGCCTCCTCCGCCAGAACCGCGTCTGTCTTCAAAATTACCACTTCTATCGTTTGTCCATTTCATAATTAATATTTTGTGTTTTAAAATTAGGAATTTCTTTTTGGATTGAGAAGTTTTTTTTAGGTGCCTAGTTCATAGCCCTGATGGGAACGGGATCCTTTTTTTGCGGCTGGATAGAGCTTGGAAAAAAAGATACAGTGGACAGCAGGATTAAGCTCCTAAAAATTGTCTTATAAAGAAATCTTGCTGTTGAAATCTATCATTTTCAATGCCGTAACGGCCGCTTCTACACCTTTGTTACCAAGATTTCCACCGCTTCTTGCAATAGATTGCTCTTTGGTGTCGTCTGTCAAAACACAGAAAATGGCTGGTGTGTCTGTCAATATGTTACAATCTTTGATGCCTTGAGTCACACCCGAACACACGAACTCGAAATGAGGCGTCTCTCCACGAATCACATTTCCAATGGCAATCACTGCAGCAAATTTGTTGGAACGGCAAAGTTTCATCGTTGCAAAACTCAATTCGAATGCGCCTGGAACGTAATAGATGTGAATGTTTTCTTCTTTGATGCCTTCTGCTTTCAGTGTTTCGATAGCACCGTTGCGAAGGTTATAGGTTACAAAATCGTTCCACTCAGAAACAACAATGCCGATAGAATATTCATCGGCATTGGTTATATTGAGTGGCTTATAATCGGATAGATTAGTAGTTGCCATTGTTTAATAATATTTTGTCATTTCTATAAAAGCGTCAGATTGACCATTGTCATAATCCTGGTATTTCTCGTCAATTGTAGCGAAATATTTTTTAGCATCAGCATTTTTCTTAAGTGCCAAAGCCAGCATTCCTGCTTTTTTTGTGAAATAGTAAGATGTGTAAGCATCGTCTGATGCAGAAGAAGCTTTGTCTGCCATAGATAAAGCATCGTCAGCTTTGTTCAGGTTTGATAAGCAATCTGCCATCGCACCATATTTCAGAGCTACCAAAACTTTATTACTTGAACCGAATTTATCTAATAAATCGTAAGCTTTCTGATAATTTCCTTTTTTGAATTCAATAAGACCAGCGTTGTAAGCAGATAGTTTACCCGCTGCTGTACTTCCATATTCATTGTAAGTTCCAATGAATCCTGGATTTGCAACAGATTTCCCTCCTAAAGCCAAATCTTCTTTACCATCCGTCAGGTTTTTCTGAGCAGAAAGGTAACTTTTAGTAGCTTCTTCGTTTTGAGGTCCCAAAATGAACTGCTGGTAACCAAACCAACCAAGAACTGCAACGATCAAAATACCGAAACCGATACTTAGTACTTTTGCGTTTTTCTCAAGGAACGATTCGATATTCAGTGCCTCTTTATCAAGGTCTCTGAAGAATTCTACAGTTTCTTTTCCTTCTTGTTCGTTCTTTTTGTTATGTGAATCTGCCATAATTTTTTAGTAAATGAAGTGCAAATTTAATGCTTTCCTTTTGATTTGCAAAAACTTATTTTTCAGATGGGACAATTATTTTAATATTGAAGTATAGAATAGACTTCCGAGTTAAATTTACTCAATCTTTCAACACCGTTCAAATCTTTGAGATCAATCAAAAAACTGAATTGCGTTGGGATGGCGCCTTGTTTTGAAACCAATTTCGCTGCTGCTTCTGTAGTTCCTCCGGTTGCCAAAAGATCGTCGTGAATCAAAACGCGTTGTCCTTCTTTCAGATGTCCGGTTTTCATTTCGATTTCTGCCGAGCCATATTCCAAATCGTATTTTTCTCCGATGAAAGGTGGTGGTAATTTTCCCGCTTTTCTGATTAGTACAAATGGAACGTCCAAAGCTACTGCAATGGCGATTCCGAAAAGATAACCTCTACTTTCTATCCCGCAAACAACATCGATTTTGCCTCGGCTGAAATTCGCCAAATCTGCGATGACCTCTTCATATAATTTGGGTTGAAGAAAAATAGGACAGATATCCTTGAACTGAATTCCCGGAATCGGAAAGTCCGGAATGTTGTCTATTGTTTCTTCTAATTTCTTGATTAATTCCGCAGATGCCATTTTTTATTTTTAAGGATTGTTGATTTTATAAGTAGTGATTTTCCAATTGTTATTCACAGATTTCAGTCCGTAAGTCACATTCAGAGAAGTCGTTTTTCCGTTTTTGTCGGTAACATCATAAGTTACGTTTACGTTGGCAGAATTATCTTTGTTATAAGGGACTGCAATATTTTTCACACTGATATTCTTAACCGAACCAAAACCGGAGTTTGGATTGGAGAATTTGTCATAAGAACCCCAATTAGGATTTTCCGCAGATTCATAAGCGGCTTTAAAGTTTTGAGAAGAAAGATTGTTTAAAAACTTAGTAACTGTGGCTTTTGGGTCAGTATTTGTTGCTTTTGGAGCTGGCGGCGGTGTTACAATCGTTTCTCCTGTTTGAGGGTCTACTGTAGAAGTCGGAACCTGAAGCGAATCTGCGACAACTGGTGGCGGAGGCGTGTAAAGCGCTTGTCCGTTCACGGGAACACCCATTTTGATCATCTGTAACAACTTCTTGGTGGTCTTTACAGTCAGTTTAATATCAATTTTTTCTTCGAATATTTTTTCTTTCGGAAGTTTAGCATAGAGTAATGTGAATCCTCTGAAAGCCGGGTCTTGCATCAGGTTTTTGGAAGTAGAAATTTTGTTTCCTCCGCTGGAAATTTCCATTACTGTTTCCAAAGCTGCACCCTCGAATTCCACTTTTCTACCGTTGTTATCCAATAGTTGCGGCGTAATGATCAACCCTTTTGAACCGGTCAAACTGTCGCCTGCAATATTTCTGACATTGATGCTGAGACTTGCGGCATCGATATCATTTGGATCTTTTTCAGAAGCGGCTATATTGCCGAAGATGTTCATCTCTCCGAGGCTCGGCGGTGCAGTACTGCTCCATGCGATTCCGTTTTTCTGAGCTACCTGATCCGCCATTGCGAAGATCTCCGCTGTTTTTTTGCCATTCAGAAGTTTTCCCAAAGCCGCGATTTCTGCAATATCTCCATCAGCTTCTACACCAAAAGTTTTCAAAATATACAGTGCTTCGTTGAATTTGACCTGTTTCAATGTGGGTAGGCTGGAAGCCATATCATTGATACTTTCCTGGAAACTCATTCTGCTGCTTCCATCAACGCTTGTTTTTTTGCAACCGATTGTAAAAAACAATAAAGTTGCTAAGAGACAGTATTTTATAAATTTCATTTTCTGTGATTTATTTCTAAAAATAAGGAATATGTTTGATTCGCAAATCGTTAAATCAATTAATATGCAAAATTAAATTTTAAATTCATAAAATCTCTATTCGATTTGATTTTTTCGGGTTTAAGTTTCACCAAGACTTCAGGAATGAAAACTACATTGTGACGTTGATAAATTAGATAACAATGTTTTAATCGTATTTAAAATATTCTTTAAAAATCAAAATTAAGTTAATTGCAGTCTGATAAGCTTAGAACGAACGAGCATCGAACATAGGATATACAAAGGACGAACAAAGCCAAGTGAAAAATTTTTACTTGCATTTAGAACCTGTTTAAAAATTATATTAAAAAAAGTTTATAACCATATAGTCACATAGCTTATCTTTAATTTGAAGGTTTTTTAAAGTCAAAATAGAAAAATTGACACTATTTTAACTTCTTCTGTTGATTGTAAATTATTTTTTTCTATGTGTCTATGTAGTTTTTAAAATTTAAAAAGGCTCTTAGTTCTAATTTTAAGTCATATTTTTACTTAAGCCAATCAATTTTTTTCAAAGAAAATTAAAAAGGGTAACTTTACGGCAAATTAGAGTTAATGCAGAACAAATTGGTTATTGATATTCACAGTTTTTCTTATAAGAAAAAAGGAATTCCTAAAGATGATTCAGGAAACGGAGGCGGTTTCGTTTTTGATTGCCGTGGAATTTTGAATCCAGGAAGAATTGAAGAATATAAAACCCAGACGGGAAATGATATCGGCGTACAGGAATTCTTGGAACATAAAACAGAGTTTCCGAGATTTTTTGAATCTGTAAAATCCCTCTTGTCCATCAGTATAGAAAATTATCTGAGCAGAGGTTTTGAGAATCTGCAAATTAACTTTGGCTGTACTGGCGGACAACACCGTTCGGTTTATTCTGCTATTAAAACTATGGAATTCATCAAGGAAAAATATCCTGAAGCGGAAGTCAAAATCCACCACGATGAACAATTACAACTCAATCTATCATCGGTAAATGATAATTAATAATTGATTCATTCATTATTTAATCATCCATCATTTGTCAATTATCATTTTTAAAGTATGAAAGCATTACTATTTGCTGCGGGAATGGGAACCCGACTAAAACCTTTCACAGACAATCATCCGAAAGCTTTGGCGCAGGTCAACGGCGTTGCACTTTTGGAAAGAAATATAAAATATCTCCAGAGTTACGGGATTAATGATTTTGTCATTAATATTCATCATTTTGGTGGACAAATCTTAGTGTTCTTAGCTGAGAATGATTATTTCGGAGCTAATATCGAAATCTCTAACGAGTCGGATGAACTTTTGGAAACGGGCGGTGGATTATTATTCGCAAAGAAATTTCTTGAAAATGAAAAAACATTCCTGATAATGAATGTTGATATCTTGACGGACTTAAATATTGAAAATTTTATAAAACTTCACGAAATCAAAGGCGGAATGATAACTTTGGCAGTTTCTGACAGGGAAAGTTCCAGAAAATTGATGTTCAATGACAAAATGTTTTTGAAAGGCTGGAGAAATCTAACAACCAATAAAAAGAAGGTCGTTGGCGGAATTTTCAAACTAAGAGAATTAGCATTCAGCGGTGTTCATTGTGTGAATTCCGAGATATTTGATAAAATCACAAGAACCGGAAAATTCTCTATTATGGACGAATATATGGACCTGATGAAAGAAGATATCATCATCGGTTATCAACATACCGCAAACCTAATCGACGTTGGTAAGCCAGAATCAATTACTGAAGCAGAAAGACTATTCAAATGACACAACAAGACGAAGATAAAAGATTACAGGAAAGTCTAAGACAGAAAACCTGGGACGAGACGATTACCAAAGACAGCTGGATGGTTTTCCGTGTGATGTCGGAATTCGTAGACGGTTACGAGAAAATGGCTAAAATTGGACCTTGCGTTTCAATTTTTGGTTCAGCGAGGTTGAAAGAAGACAGCTTTTACTATAAAATGGCTTCTGACATTGCACAAAAAATCACGGAAATTGGATTTGGTGTCATCACTGGCGGCGGACCTGGGATAATGGAAGCGGGTAACAGAGGCGCAAGCGGACACGGAAAATCAATCGGTTTGAATATAGAATTGCCTTTTGAACAACATTTCAATCCTTATGTTGATAAAGGTTACAATATCAATTTTGATTATTTTTTCGTTAGGAAAGTAATGTTCGTAAAATATTCTCAAGGTTTTGTGGTGATGCCCGGAGGTTTCGGAACTTTGGATGAATTGTCTGAAGCGTTGACCTTAATTCAAACCAATAAAATTGGGAAATTCCCTATCGTTTTAGTTGGAAGTGATTTCTGGAGCGGATTATTGGATTGGTTCAAAGGAACATTGCTGAAAGAGGGTTTGATTGCGGAGAAAGATCTGTCACTTTTCAGAGTTGTTGATACTGCGGAAGATGCAGTAGAGCATATCAAATCTTTCTATGACAAATACTCCGTAAGTGTGAATTTCTAATCCGTGGCATATAATTTGACCCAATATTTATATTAAAAGTTAGCAAATATTACAAAAAATGAAAAAATCAATATTTATTGTAGCTCTTGGTGTTTTATTAATCAGCTTTTTCAGTTTTAAAGATCTTGACTTCTTCTCGTCAATGACCAAAGTGGATTACATCGATGGTAGCAAAACACTGAAGTTTACAACGAAACTGAATACCAATCATATTTCGCAAGCTGTTAAAATTGACCCTTCAACGGCTGCTTTTGAAGCTGAAGTGAAAAAATATGTGAATAATAATGTTGATGTTGCTATCAATGGCGCTGCAAAAACATTGACTTTTACTGGTAGCCAAGTAAACGGCGAATCTGTTTGGGTTTATTACGAAGTAGGAAATGTTTCTGATATATCCAGTTTGAAAATCAAAAACAGTATTCTAATCGGACAGTTTCCTAAACAAGTTAATATTATGAATATTACGTATAAAGGTGCTCTGAAAACGCTCAACTTCCAGAAAGGGAAAGAAAGTTCAGAAGTTTCTTTCTAAACAAAATTAAAGTCGGCTAATTAGCCGACTTTTTTATTTATTCTGTTTCGATAATAATGACGTTGTCTTTATCTTTGAACTGATGATTTTTGTCCATCATTTCTTTGAGACTAAAATTCACTTCAATGGTTTTGTCATTAACTTTCTTTATCCAATCGTGTTTTCCTGTGATAGATTTGATCTTTTTATCAAAAACTAATTTGTTTTTCAAATCCATTTCCATCATATTCAGGAAACCATCTATATCTTCTTTTGAAGTTTGTTCGTCTTTTTCGCCACCCTTCAGAAGTGCTTCAAAATCAGCTGGAGACATCTGAAGTTTTGACATATCTATTTTCAGAGATTTGCCGTTCCAGTCATCGAAAGCTGTATTGTTCATCATAGAACCTTCTTTTCCTAATAAAGAACCGACTCCTGCTAATTCAGCATTAGTCAATGAGTCAGATTTTACAGAAATACCTTTGAATTTGTCAGCCTCGAAATTACCTTTTAAGAATATTTTTTTCATCAGTTTTATAGAATCTGGATTGGTCGCTACTTTACCTTCCATTTTCTGCATCTCATACAAATTTTTCCAGTCACGCGGATACTTATCCATTTTCATCATATCTGAATTTTGCTGAAGAGAATCTGGCATAAAAGATTTCATCATTTCCATCCCCTGAGACATATCGATGTCAGTTGCAAAACTCATCTTTTTGTCAGTGTGATAATGATTGGTTGTAGAAATAGAGCAGGAGTGGAACAGGAATAATCCGCAAAAAATGACCACGGCTTTCCAGATGATAATTTTGGTTTTCATTAATTTAAATTTGTCGATTTAAAATTAACAAAATTTGAGATAATTAATGACAATTCGTGTGATCCAGATGAAAGCCTTCTTTAGAATGCTGAACGTGTAAAGCCTCGGAATGTGGAGAAACGTACGGAATACCTAACTCCAAACCTCTCAAAACAAATAATCCGCCAAGGACAATCATCATTACTGGAATGATTCTTAAGATTTTCACTCTGAAAGTTGTTGTGATGAAATTTCCTAAGAATACTACAGCAAACATAAACGGAAAAGTTCCCAAACCGAATAACAACATAAAGACTGAACTTTGCCAGATTCCGCCTGCTGCCAGAGAAGCTGTCAACGCCATATAAACCATTCCGCAAGGTAAAAAACCATTTAAAATTCCTGTTGCGAAACGGGATTTGTAGTCCGGTCTTTGGAGGATTTTTCCCAATTGCATTTTGACTTTCAACAAAGCCTTTGACAAAAAAGGAATTTTAGCGGCAAAATCTTTTCCTCCGAAAGAAGAAACTGCCATTATAATTAATAAAATTCCGACAGAAACGGTCAGATATTTTTGGAAACCAGCCAACTCAAAACTTTGACCAATAATTCCTAAAACTGCTCCTAAAAAAGAGTAAGTTAGAATTCGACCAAATTGATAAGTCAGATTTTGTAAGTAGAAATTGGCTTTCTGATTTTTGGTAAGACCCATAGATAAAGCGATAGGACCGCACATCCCAATACAATGGAAGCCTGAAGCGAAGCCCAATCCAATCGCTGATATGATGAAGGTCATTTCCATAGAATATCGTAATCTATTTGATATGGTTTTTTATTTTCTGTCCATTTTAGCTTCAAAGTGTATGATCCTGGAGACAATACTTTTTTAGGAATCAGGAAAAGATTATGTTGCAGGCCAACTTCTTTCTTTACATCCAAATTAGAATCTTCAGTCCTGAATAGTACAAAACTGGCTTTATCTTCATCCACTTTGATGCTTGCGGGAAAAGAAATCATCATTCCTTCGCTGGTTGCTTTGTAAACAGGTTGCTCTTCTAATTTTGCTGCATTTTTCTTGGCATCAATAATATCCTGATACCTCAATTCTTCTTCGTAGTAATTATTGGAAATCAATTCTGCATTTTGTTTTCCCATTGGAAATACTAAAATCAAAAACAATATAAACAGTATAAAACATCCTAAAGCAATCGCCAAACCGTGTCCCCAATGTAATTTTTTCATTCTCTGATTAGATTTTAAAATTGAAATTTGAAAGGTCCTTCAAAATAAGTTTTGTAAGAATCCAACAGTTCTCCGTTCATATCGTAAACACCCAATTCCAGATTTTGTTTGGACAGTTTGATTTGACTTTCAGGGAAACTTACGTTGATGGTTCCTTTAACCATTGCATCTCTTTTCATTACAATTTTACTTGTAGCGCCGGAAGATATTTCCCCGTTTTTTGGTTCGATAATTTTGATGATAACGGTTTTCGTTTCGTTAGATTTATTAAGGAAAGTATAATTATAAGTATTCGTGATTTTTCCATCTCTTACAAAGAAAGTTGAGCCTGGAGGTTTTAGAAATTTAGCTTCCATTTCACCTCTGTTGTAAAGTAAGAATCCAAGAAATCCGACTAATAAAGCTAAAATCACAGAGTAGATTTTCATCTTTCCGGAGAATTTGAACTGAGCCTGTTCCTCAATTTCTTTTTCTGAAGCATAACGAATCAATCCTGGCGGAAGACCAACTTTTACCATTACTTCATCACAGGCGTCGATACAAGCTGTACAATTCACACATTCCATTTGTAAACCATCACGGATATCAATTCCTGTTGGACAAACGACAACGCATTGTTTACAGTCGATACAATCTCCTTTTCCTTCTGCTTTTCTGTCTTCACCTTTTTTCCATTTGGAACGGTTTTCACCTCTTTTGTAGTCATAGAAAACGTTGATGGTATCTCTGTCAATCAAAACACCCTGCAATCTACCATAAGGGCAAACCATTGTACAAACCTGCTCTCTGAACCAGGCAAACACAAAATAAAATGCTGATGAGAACAAAATCATTACCAGGAAATTGGTTGGTCTTGCAAACGGACCTTCCTGCATTATCTTCAAAACCTCTTCATAACCTACGATGTACATAAACATAATGTGAGTTATGACTAAAGAAATGATAACGAAAATGGTCCATTTCAAGGAACGTTTCCAGATTTTTTCCGTATCCCACGGCTGACTGTCCAGTCTGATTTGCTTATTTCTGTCGCCTTCTATCGCATATTCGATTTTACGGAAAATCATTTCCAGAAAAATGGTTTGAGGACAAATCCATCCACAAAATATCCTTCCGAAAGCTACCGTGAAAAGAATTATGAATATTAATGACGCAATGGCGCCTAAAGCTAAAATAAAGAAATCCTGAGGATAAAATGGCTGGCCAAAAATGAAAAACTGGCGCTCTATAATGTTGAATAAAAGAAGCGGATTGCCATTAATTTTAAGAAAAGGAATTACAAAATAGATTGCTAATAGTACGATACTAACCAAATATCTGTAATTGGTATATTTACCCTTTGGCTTTCTTGGAAATACCCATCTTCTTTTTCCGGTATTATCCATTGTCCCAACAGAGTCTCTGAATGTCTCAGCTTCTACCACCCAGCTTTCAGCTTCGTTGTATTTTTTTTCTGTCCCACTCATAATATTATAGATAAAAAAAGAGATTGTCCGAAAAACGAATTGTTTCAATTCATTTTCCAAATATCATTCCGAACAGAACAATATTTTTTTGACAATCTCTTTTGTATTTTAAGTTGTTTACGACTTATTTTTCCCAGTGTGCTTCAGTTCCCTGCGGAGCTGCACCACCTTGCGCTTCGGTAATTGGCGCCTGTTCCTGGTTGATGTGATAAACGTAAGCTGCTACGTTTTGCATATCAAATCCAGATACCACACCGTTTTTACCCCAAGCCTGCATCGTAGGATTGTTTGGGCTACCGTTTTCTACCATCCAGAATACAGTTTTGTACAATGTTTTTTCAGGTTGATTTATCCAGTAGTTATCAGTCAGGTTAGGTCCAATTCCTCCTTTTCCTCCTTCACCGTGACAAGACACACAGTTGGTTTCGAAAACAGCTTTACCAGCTTCTACGTTATCTTCTGAGAAAACAGCAGTTTCTAAAGTTGGCTGAGTCACTGTCGCCATATAATCATTAATAGCTGCAGTTTGCTCTCTGTACTCTTGCTCGTATTCTTTATAAGGATGTGCAAAATCTGTCAGGAAATAAGACCCAACATATAAAACGCAATAAGCTACTCCAAAATAGAAAAGACCTAACCACCATTTTGGAAGCTGATTGTCTAGCTCCATAATGCCATCGAATCCGTGGTCGATAAGGATATCTTTTTCTTCTTTTTCACCTTGGCTTTTGAATGCGCCATTCCACAGGTGTTGGAAATAGTTAACTTTAGTTTCGTTAAGATAAGCTGCTTTTTCAGCGTCAGTTAGTTTCTTGAATTTCTCATTTTCAATCAAGTCACCGATTGCTGATTGAATGAATACAACAATAACACTGATCAAAGCTGTTCCAAGGAAATATCTGGAACTGAAAAAGTCCGATGATTGCGAGAACATATAAAACACTACCAGCAATAATCCTAAAACAATGAGGATATTAATATAAACAGGTGTTCTTCTTTTCATGATTAATTATCTTTAAATAGAGTTACAAAGTAAATTTGTCATCGTCGTGATCCTTTTCCAGAGGTGCATTTTCTTCTTCAGAGTAATATTTTTTTGGTCTGTTGATGACTATATAAACCACAACAATAAAAAACAATATGAAGATGATCATTGCTAAAGTCTGGAAAAAACCTGCGTGTTCTACACTGGAAACGATGTCTTTAAAACTTTGCGGAATCATTTTATTTTAAATTTTAATTACTAGCCGTTTTAACTTCAGTCGTTTTGATATCAGTTCCCAATCTTTGCAGGTAAGATATCAAAGCCACGATTTCTCTTTTCTCAAGCGGAACAAATTTCCCACCTTCTTTTTCTTTATTAGCTTTAGATTCTGCAAAAGATTTTTTAACATCATTTGCTTCTGAGAAAACATTCTTCACAATGGCGCTTGCCTGATTATTCATCCACGAATCCATTGTGTCAATCTGAGCTTTTGTATAAGGAACATCGAAACTGTTTTTCATCAATTCCAATTTCGCTTTAGATTTACTTCTGTCCAGTGTATTTTCTATCAACCAGGGATATCTAGGCATAATAGAACCTGCAGAAGTAGACCTTGGGTTGTACATATGCTTAAAGTGCCAGGAATCTGGTCTCACCCCACCTTCTCTCTGTAAATCCGGACCTGTTCTTTTAGAACCCCAAAGGAATGGTCTGTCATATACAAATTCTCCGGCTTTAGAATACTGTCCGTTTTTCCCGTTAAATCTTACAACTTCATCGCGGAAAGGTCGAATCATCTGTGAGTGACAAGCGTTACAGCCTTCTCTGATGTATAAATCTCTACCTTCCAATTCTAACGGTGAATAAGGCTTCACGGCAGAAATTGTCGGTACATTATCTTTTACGAATATGGTTGGCAGGATTTCTAATGCTCCTCCAATTGATAAAACAATGAATGATAATATTGATAAATAAAGCGGTGTTCTTTCTAACCACAAGTGGAAAGTTTCGCCTTCTTTTCTTCCTTTGTTCACGTTCGCCAATGCTGGAACTTCTACAGGAACTTCTCTTTGGAAAGAACCTTTTCTTGCAGTTGCAATCAAGTTCACAACCATCAATACCGCTCCGGAGAAATATAATAATCCACCAACAAATCTCATTTTGAAATAAGGAAGAATCGCTGTTACAGTATCCAACCAGTTTTTATAAACCAAAGTTCCATCCGGGTTGAATTGTTTCCACATTAATCCTTGAGTAAATCCAGAGATATACAATGGAACTGCGTAGAATATAATCCCGAAAGTTCCTAACCAGAAATGCCAGTTAGCTAATTTTACTGACCAAAGTTTGGTTCTCCATAAGATTGGAACTAAGTAATAGATAACACCAAATGCCATAAAACCATTCCATCCCAATGCACCTAAATGAACGTGACCAATTACCCAGTCGGTAAAGTGACCTACTTTGTTCACTGTTTTAGTTGCCAAGAGTGGACCTTCAAAAGTGGCCATACCATAACAGGTTACAGCGACAACGAAGAATTTAAGAACCGGATTTTCTCTTACCTTATCCCAAGCTCCTCGCAAGGTCAATAATCCGTTCAACATTCCACCCCAAGATGGTGCAATCAACATAATTGAGAATCCTGTTGCAACAGCTTGAGCCCAAGCTGGTAGAGCAGTATATTGCAAGTGGTGAGGACCTGCCCAGATATATACGAAAATCAAAGACCAGAAGTGGATAATTGATAGTTTATAAGAAAAAACTGGTCTGTCAGCAGCTTTTGGCACGAAGTAATACATCATCCCAAGAACCGGAGTAGTCAAGAAAAATGCAACCGCATTGTGACCATACCACCATTGTACCAAGGCATCTTTTACACCTGCGTAAGCAGAATATGATTTCCATGTTGTGAAAGATAATGGAACTTCTAAGTTATTGAAAATATGAAGCATTGCTACAGCAACCCAAGTTCCGATGTAGAACCAAATCGCCACGTATAAATGTCTAACTCTACGAACAGCAATAGTCGCAAACATATTGATTCCGAATATCAACCAAACTACCAAAATCAAAAGGTCAATTGGCCATTCGTGTTCTGCGTATTCTTTGGAAGTATTCAGACCCATAAAGAATGTAATGATGGTTGTAACCAACATCAATTGCCAACCCCAGAAATGCATCCAGGATAGAGTAGCACTCCACATTTTTGTTTTTAACAACCTCTGCATCGAGTAATAGAATCCTGAGAAAAAACTGTTTCCCACAAATGCAAAAATCACCATACTGGTATGCATCATTCTAATACGTCCAAATCCAAATGCACCTTGAGAATTAATCAATCCCTGCATCCCTTCGCTGCGCAAAGTTCTGATAGTCGGGTCGTCTGTTCCCAAGAAAAATTCTGGTAATTCCGGATAAAATAGTAACAACGCGGCTGTAAGTCCTAATAAAAAACCTAACAAACCAAAAACGACCGTCGCAATAAGAAAAGCGCGGACAATCCTGTTGTCATAACTAAATTTTTGTGTTTCCATATCTACAAATAGCAATTATTCTTTTTCGTTTTTCGGAGTTTCTGTCTCCTTTTTTGTCTTCACCTCGTCGTCGAATAAAATTCTTACGGCTGGCGACTCATCGTCCTCAAACTGTCCTTTTTTAGCCCCGATAATGAAAATCATTAGGAAAATTACAGCTAACGAAACGCTGCAGATAATCATTAAATAAAGAGCCTCCATAATGTTGGCAAATTTAAGTTAAAAACAGTCGTCAAATTTAGTGAAAATTACTGACTTTGATCAGAATGGTCGAAATATGAACAATTTATAATCTGTCTAAATAAGAGCTTCTAGATATTTATCTTAAAGTATTTCGAACTTCTCATCCAGGTCGAGACTGTCGTAAAAGTCACAACGGTTATAGAACTGACGGGCATAAAAATCGCTGCAAAAAGTGGATGCATATGTCCGGAAACTGCAAACCCAACTCCAACAACATTGTAACATAAACTGATTATGAATGTGAATTTTACAATTTTAATCGCATCTTTGGAAAGGTTGAGGAATTTGTCTAATTCCGGAATTTTTTCACCATTCATGATTACGTCAGAAGATGGTGTGAAAGAGTTACTGTCGTCTGCAATAGCAATTCCGACGTTACTCTGTTTCAAAGCGCCGGCATCATTCAGTCCATCACCGAGCATCGCTACTTTTTTGCCTTCGTCCTGAAGTTTTTTGATGAAATCCAATTTGTTCTCAGGGTTTTGGTTGAATTTCATTTCAGAAATCGATGGGATCAGTTTTTCCAAAATTGGTTTTTCTGATGAATTGTCACCGCTCAAAATATTGATTCCGTAATTTTTCAGGTTGATGAAAAGCTGAGCTAGGTTATTTCGATACTCATTTTTGAAAACGAATTTACCAAGAAACTCTCCATTTTTGCTGATGTAAACAGCGGTTTCCAAGTTTTGAGATTCCTGATTGACGAAACTTGCGGAGCCGATTTTATAAATTGCGCCTCTCACTTTCGCTTCATAACCTTTACCGGAAATTTCCTGAAAATCTTCAACTTCAAAATAATCATCATTCACTTCAATGAAATCATAAAGCGATTTTGAAAGTGGATGATTGGAGTTTTTAAGCAAAGATTTAATATTTCTCAAATCAAATTCCTCAATTTTTGGTCCGATGAAATTGATATTCGTCTTTTTGTTTTCAGTAATCGTTCCGGTTTTATCAAAAACCAAAGTGTCAACTTTTGCCAGTCTTTCGATAGTCAAAGTGTCTTTGACATAGAATTTATTTCGGCCTAAAATCCTCATTATGTGACCAAAAGTAAAAGGCGCTGACAAGGCTAATGCACAAGGGCAAGCGACAATCAAAATCGCAGAAACTACCTGAAACATTTTCTCCGTATCAATCGTCGACCAGTAAATTCCGGCAACCAAAGTGATTCCTAAAATCACGAAAGTGAAGTATTTACTAATCGTATTGGTCATTGTATCAAGACCGGTTTCAAATTTTTTGAATGCTTCTTTATTCCAAAGTTGTGTCAGGTAACTTTGGTCAACACTTTTAATCACTTCGAGTTCCAGGATAGAACCGGACTGTTTTCCTCCGGCAAAAATCTTATCACCCGGTTTTTTGGAAATATGCGCAGATTCTCCAGTGATAAAACTATTATCAATATTCCCTTCGCCTTTAATTAAAATCGAATCTACAGGAATAATTTCCTGATTTCTAACCATAATTCTGTCGCCAACAGCCAAATCTGAAAGTAAAATATTTTCCTGCTTTCCATTGAAATCAACTTTCGTAACGGCAATCGGATAGAAGGATTTGTAATCTCTGTCGTATGACAATGAGTTGTAAGTTCTCTTCTGAAAGGTTTTTCCCATCAGCATAAAGAACAATAGTCCACAAAGTGTGTCAAAATAGCCTGGACCATAATCTGTTACAACTTCATAAACACTTCTCCCGTAAAGAACAATAATTCCCAAAACAATTGGAACATCTATGTTGATGATTTTATTTTTCAAACCATACCAGGCAGACTTATAATAATCTGAAGCAGAATATAATACGACTGCTGTTGCCAGCAAGAACATAATGATTCTGAACATGTTTTTGTACGACTCGAACATCGTATCGTTGTCGGAAACATATTCCGGGAAGCTGATGAACATTCCGTTTCCAAAGGCGAATCCTGCAACAGCCAATTTTGTTAGAAGCGTCTTGTCTAGCTTTTCGTGCTTTTTCTCCGCAGATTCTAGGTTGATGACTGGTTTGTATCCAAGATTGGTTATGAATTTGGCCACTTCGCTCAACTTGATTTCCTCTTCTTTGAAAGAAATCTGAACTGTTTTTCTTGTGAAATTAACCTGAGAATATTTGATTTTGTTATTGATGGTGTGAAGACTTTCCAGAAGCCAAATACAAGAAGAACAATGAATTACAGGGATTTTGAAAGTCACAAGCGTGGTTCCGCCTTCAGAAAAATCGACCACTTTGGTGAAGATTTCGGGCGTGTCTAAGTAATCGAACTGAGCATTGTTCTCATTGCTCGGACGGATTCCGGAATTTTTATTGATATTGTAAAAATTGTCGAGATTGTGAAAATTCAGAATTTCGTAAACCGATTGACAACCGTTGCAGCAAAAGATTTTTTCATCGAAAAGAAGTCTTTCTTTCTCGATTTTCTGACCGCAGTGAAAGCATTGTTCTGCCATTAAAAAATACTCAGATATTTGGATTGCAAAATTACGGCAAAAATCTTGGGATGTAGCGTTAAAAAGTCTTATTTTTGCTGACAAATGTCATAGGTATGTCTCTTGAACAACAATTGGTTATAGAAGAAAATTTCTCAAAAGCCTTTAACAAAGAATCTTTACGCGAAAGCCTTAATTCTGAAGATTTCGAAGTTTACAACAATGCACTCAAAGTTTTAGAATTCTCAAAAGGTGATGTCGTTTTCGACGATGGCGATTCTCCGAAAGGAGTTTATTTTATAGAAAAAGGAACTGCAAAGTTATCGAAATCAGGTGTTTATGGAAAAGATCAAATCTTGAGATTCTGCAAAGAAAATGATTTGATAGGTTACCGTTCTTTGCTTTGTGGAGAGAATTTCCAAGCCAAAGCAGAAGCGATGACGCCAATGACCGTTCAGTTTTTACCGTCTGATATTTTCCTTCGATTATTGGAAAATGATTCCAAATTATCATACGCAATGCTTCAAAAAATCGCTTATGAATTGGGCGAATCTGCGAACACCGTAACCTTCCTTGCACAAAAAACTGTGAGAGAAAGATTGGCGGAAATCCTCGTTTTGCTGGAACAAAAATTGGGAACTGACCCGGAAGGTTTCATCAAAATCTCTTTGACGAGAGAAGAAATCGCCAACCTGATTGGAACGGCAACAGAAAGTGCTATCCGATTAATCTCCGAATTCAAACAAGATGATTTGATTGTGGTGGAAGGAAGAAATATCAAAATCCTGAACAGAGAAAAATTGATTAAACTTGGTCACGTTGTGATGTAATCATAATTAAAAATTAATAATTAATAGTGAAAATCATTTTTAATTATTAATTCTTCATTATTAATTAAAAAAAATATGTCTGTACATTCTGAAATAAAAAAAATCACGACGGAAACCTTACGAAAAATGAAATTCGATAAGGAAAAGATTACGATGCTGACGGCTTACGATTTTACAACAGCCAAAATGGTGGACGCTGGTGGCGTAGATTCAATCCTGATTGGAGATTCTGCAGCGAATGTAATGGCTGGTTTCGAAACGACTTTGCCAATTACGCTGGACCAAATGATTTATCACACGCAATGTGTGGTTCGCGGTGTGGAAAGAGCTTTGGTTGTTGCCGATTTACCATTTGGAACGTACCAGAGTAATCCCGAAAAAGCTTTGGAATCCGCAGTGAGAATGATGAAGGAAGGTGGTGCGCACGCTATCAAAATTGAAGGTGGAAAAGAGATTGAAGAATCAATCAGAAAAATCGTGAACGCAGGAATTCCTGTTTGCGGACATCTTGGTTTGACGCCCCAGAGCATCTATCAATTCGGAACTTATAAAGTACGGGCAAAAGAAGATGCAGAAGCTGAAAAATTGATTTCTGACTGCAAATTATTAGAAGAATTGGGCTGTTTCGCGGTTGTTTTAGAAAAAATTCCTGCTTCACTGGCTAAGAAAGCTACAGAAAGTATTTCGATTCCAACTATCGGAATTGGAGCTGGACAGGATTGTGACGGACAGGTTTTGGTTTATCACGATATGGTTGGGATGAATCAGGGGTTTTCGCCTAAGTTTTTGAGAAGATATCTGGATTTGTACACCGAAATTACAGGCGCGGTTTCACAATATGTAAAAGATGTAAAAAGTGCTGATTTCCCGAATGATAAGGAAAGTTATTAATTCATAAAATTAAAATAAATGTAACCCTTTCAGACTTCAAAATCTGAAAGGGTTTTAATTATAAACTTATTAGAATGATTCAGAGATTTGCTAAATTTTTATCGTTTTCAATCCTAATAATGTCAGTGGTTTCGTGCGTTTGTCATCAAACCAAATTTGGAATTAGGACAGAGATATTCGATAAAAAAGATTCGTTAAAATCGCTCGCGAGAATTAAGGAAATCAAAAATCTTGACTATTCTGATTTCAAAGCAGGGAAATTTGATGATGGAAAAGTCTCTGTCAATTATCGATTATTAAAGCCAAAAAATTTAGATTCAAATAAAAAATATCCATTGATTTTGGTGTTCCACGGTTCAGGTGCGGTTGGGACGAATAACACTTCCCAAATGGGGATTTTGTCCAAAATGTGGTTGCTTCCGCAAAATCGGGAGAAATATCAGGCTTATGTTTTGTCGCCCCAATTTCCTGTTCGCTCATCCAATTATCATCTTGATGAAACCCGAAATGTCAAAGTTTCTGAGTCCAATGAACATTTGGATTTAGTTTTGAAATCCATCGATTCCTTAATCATCAAAGAAAATATTAACCCAAAGAGAATTTATGTAATGGGATTTTCAATGGGTGGCGCAACAACTTCCAACGCCATTTCCAAAAGGCCAGATTTGTTCGCTGGCGCCATCAACGTTTCGGGAATTTCGCAGTTCGATAAAATGGATGAATTGACTAAACTGCCAATCTGGATTGTGCACGGAAGTCTGGATACGGATAATTTCCCTCAAAGTAATTTCAGGTTTTATGATGAGATTAAGTCCAAAGGAAAAGTTTTTCTTTGGGAATATAAGGACAAATACCATAATAATATTCTCTCCGCCGAGCTGGTAGATGAGATTCCGAAATGGCTTTTTAAGCAAACTAAAAATTAAAATTATGATGCAAAATTCTCAAAAAATACAAGGTGTTTTATCTATTCTGGCATTAATCTGCCTTGCTGTAGGCTGGTTCAATCTGTTTTCTCCGGAAATCACAGACTTGCTTTACCAGAGATTTTTTTATATTCTGATTGGTCTGAGTTTTATTTTCCAGGCACAATCTTTTGTTAATCAAAAGTTTGTTTATTTGATGTATATCGCAGCTGGTTTATGTATCGTAGGTTCGTTTTTACCTTTTGATTCGCAGTTTGCAAGGATTAAAACGATTGGACTTTTCACAGGTGTCATTGTTTCAATTTTTAACAGACCAAGAGCAACAAGAGAATAAAATTTTTAAGTGTTTTCTTCTTAATCTTATCAGATAATTCTCTTCAATATTTAGATTGTAAAAATTTTATTAAATTTAATAACAATTTAAAAACACAAAAAAGATGGATTATCGCGCTGAACTACAAGTTATACTTGATGATGAGAATTTAGAATTCGAAGAATGGATTTCTCGTTATCCAATCCAAGAATGTCCACGTCTGATTCTTGAATATAAAAATTTTATGCAGAAGTTTTGCATAGAAAATGGTGATTTCGAAGGTGTAAGAGATTTACAGGAATTAGACGAATTGGCGGAGAGAGTAGAGAATTTCACAATTGATACTCTTGCTGAAAGACAGGAGAAATTCAATCGAGCGGAAGAATTGCTGGCGAAATTAAAAATTTTGCAGGAAAGTATTGCTCAAAATGAATCAAAGGAAATTCTTGTTTCTGACGAATTGTTGGATGAATTGCGCGATATGGTAAAATATCTGAAGAGTCACGATTTGTACGATGAGGAAATTTGGAAAAAACTTCAGCACTTACTTTAAATATTTATTAATTAAAAAATGAGTCAAAATTTTGACGATTCTCAAATCGTTTACGAAGACAATCATATGATGGTCATCAACAAAAAAGCCGGACAACTTGTTCAGGGCGATAAAACTGGTGATTTGTCTTTGCTGGAATTGATTAAAGATTTCATCAAAAAAAGAGATGAAAAACCGGGCAATGTTTTTCTTGGTTTGGTTCACAGGATAGACAGACCAACTTCCGGTTTGGTTATTTATGCAAAGACATCCAAAGCGCTTTCCCGATTGACTCAAATGGTAAAAAATCGTGAAGTAAAAAAAACGTATTGGGCAATTGTCGGAAAAGAGATGATTCCGAAATCTCAAAGATTGATTCATTATCTTCAGAAAAATGAGAAAACAAACAAAGCGACAGTTTTCATAAAACCAACTGATAAAGCCAAAGAATCGATTCTTAATTATCAAATAATCAAAACTTTGGATAATTATCAATTGCTGGAAATCGATCTGGAAACAGGAAGACATCATCAGATTCGTGCACAATTGTCAAAAATCGGAGTTCCAATTAAAGGCGATTTGAAATACGGTGCGCCACGTTCCAATTCGGATGGCGGGATTTCGCTTCACGCAAGAAAATTGCAATTTGTACATCCAGTAACGAAAGAAAATATTGAGATTGTTGCTCCCGTTCCGCAGAATGATGTGATTTGGAAGGCCTGCGAAGCATAAAAAAGCCGAAAGATTTCATGTTCTTTCGGCTTTTTGTTGATATCATTGATGATTATTGCACGCCAATTCCACCACTGTTCTCCTGACTGTCTTTTTTCAACAAGTTTGGATTTTCTTTGGCCAGTTTATTTCGAGTCGGGATTTTATAATTGAATGAGATTCCGAAATTCTGAGCATCGAATTTATTGCCTAAGTAAATATTAGCATCTTTATAAACAGAAAGTACCGCATTTTCCTGAGTTTTCAGAATATCATTAGCGAAAATAGAAACGCTCAATTGGTCTTTCATAAATTTCTTCGTTGCCGTAAGGTCCAAACTGTGGTACCAAGGTTTTTCCATATAATAATAGAACCAGTTTCCTTTTGTCATATTATTATAAGTCGCCACGAATTTGATTTTTTTTGGTAAAATCAATTGCGCCATTAAGTTGTAATTCCAAAAACCTTTCGTTTTGAAATCCGGAACATCGTGAACTTGATAAGCCGCATAAACAAAAAGGAAATTCATTGTGTCTGGATTCACATTCATTTTCAGTGTTTCCGAAAGTCCTTTGGTAAACAGCATAAACGGAATCGGCATCCCGAAATTGAAGTTATGAATCTTCATCTCGGATAGATTCACAAATCCATTTCTCAAAGTGAAAGCGTCTTTCCCATTGATGGTTTTATTATTTGGGTCCGGATAAAACTTTTCCGCAATCTGCGCATTTTGATTACTCGCCACGCTCACATTATATCCGATAAAAGCATAATCGAAAGCAGAAATCTTAGCTTCAAAATTATTAAAAACGGTCGGTTGCAAATTCGGGTTTCCACCAAATTCTATACTTCCGTTTTGGTAATTGGTATTGTTCGGATTGAGTGAATTGATGTTTGGTAATTGAATTTTCTTGTTATAATTCACCATAAAATAAACTTGCTTCGCAAAGTTATACTGGACAGTCGCATTCGGGAAAAGCCTGAATTGCTTGAATGGTGTAAGCGCAGATTCTGTTACCACATTATTATCTATTTTTTTTGTTGTACCAGAGATGTCATAATCCTCGGCTCTCAAACCTAATATAAAATCGAATTTTTTCAATTTGGTCTGAAGTTCCAGATAAGAAGAAGCAGTTTGTCTGCTGTAATCTAAATTGGTAAAACTTCCGTTGAAAGCTTCGAAGTTCAGTTTTTCATAGATTCCGCCAACGGAGATTTTGCCTTCATCCAACAATTTTATTGGCTGAGAATAATCGATTCTGAAAGTTCCTACGTTTTGTTTTGAACTATTTGCCGATTGAATATAATCTTGTGAATTCTCCTGATAATGTATTCCACTCTGGTTAAAATCCGTATCGAAGTGGTTATAAGTAAAATTAAAATCTAACTTTTTAGCCTTATCATCAAATTTTACCTGATAAGTTGCACTCGCTTCTTGACGAAGGTTTTCATTGTTAGTTTCGTCACGTGTTGTATAATCTACAATTGTTGTTGCATCGTTTGGATTAAGTTTTGGAAAATAACCGGAACTCTGGATTTGATTGTCATTATTATTTTTGTTCAAATCATAATTTAGTAACAATCTGTCTTTTCCAATATCGAACGTCACTGCGGATTTCAGAAAATAACCACGCTGGATTCTCTCGCTGAAAACCTGTGCAATCACATCGGTCATACTATTGGTGTAATTCTCACGGTAATTTTGCCCAACGTTCAGCTGCCAACCGAAAAATTTATTTTTGGCATTCAGGAGCAAAGAATTGCTGGTTCTGTTTCTCCATTTGTCATAATTGGTAAAAGCATATCTCCCGGAATAGGTTGCTGACAAATAGTTTTTCGCATTTTTGTTGGTAACGATATTGATAATTGCACCACCTGAAGTCGCCGGGAACTCAGCGCCAGGTTGCGTGATAACTTCTACACGTTCCACCGAATTGGCAGGCATTCCTTCTAAATATGTATTAAGGTCGTTACTGCCAATATTGAGCGGTCGTCCGTCCATATAAACATCTAATTGTTTCCCTTGATACATCATTCCCGCAACATCAGAAATAATCAGTCCCGGAAGTTTTTTCAAACCCTCACTCAAGTTTCCTGTGTTGAGATTAGCTTGCTCAGAGAAATCGAAAATAGTTCTGTCTGGTTTTTGCTCAACGGCTTTTTTAGTTTTGGTAATGGTTACCGCTTCTATCTGTTTTTCTTTATCGTTTTTCGTAGTTTCCTGCGCAAAATAGATTTGACTGAGAAACAAAGCAGATATTGGAATAATAGATTTTAACTTCATAGTTTAGTTTATAATTTATTAGACTCAAAATCTGCTTGTTTGTTACATTCATGAATTAATTAGCTCTGTCTTTTTCCTCGAAATTGATATTCTTCTTACTGAATTTCTTCTTATTTCCAAAAGTATAATTCACGCTCAATCTCAAACTTCTTCCATCCCAATAGTTGTTGAAATATTGATTGTTGTCCTTATAATACATATCTCCTCTCCATCTCTGAGCGAATATATTTGTCACAGTCGCATTGATTTGAAGTTGCTTTTCCATTAAAGAAATCTTGACTCCAGAATTCAGATTTGAGAAATTATGAAAGTGAGAATTCACATTGTCATTTGGTAAACTTTGGTCATAATTCAGGAATAAAGCAACTGTCTTTTCCTTGTTTAATATAAAAGTATTGTTGATAGAATAACTTAGTGATTTTCCTTTCTGCGCATCAGCTTCAATTCCGAAAACCTCCGATGTTTGAATGGTTGCATTCAAAGTCAGTGTTGCTTCCCAGAATTTGAAAAAAGTATCAGTGTAAGAAGCATTCATCCCATAAAAATCGTTGTTATAATAGTTCAGATAACCACCGATTTGAGATTTGTCGTTAAGGTCAGAGATCTGTCCAAAAGCATTTTTGAGTTTTAAATAATAAACACTGGTCGAAAATTTATTGTCAAAAGTATAACCCAATTCATAGTTATTAATGTAAGAAGGTGTTAGTAAAGGATTTCCTGTGGAATAAGAATAAGGATTTTCATACCAACGGAACGGATTCAGATTGCTCATACTTGGCCTGTTGATTCTTCTTGAGTATGAAATACTGAATACATTTTTCTCATTTTTGTAAGAGACAAAAGCGGAAGGAAACCATTGTCCGTAATTAAAATTGGTCGCTGTACTTTTCACAAACGTATTTTCATACCGGATTCCCGCTTTTGTTTCCCAATGTTCGCCGAAATTCTTAGCAAAACTAGCATAAACCGCATAATTTTCTTCCTGATATTTGAAGTGACTTCCTTTCTTTTCATCAATGATATATTGATTATTTTCAAAATTCAGATATTTCAAATCTGCAGAATTTCTGAATTGATTGAATTTCACACCGGTTTCAATCGTTCCAAAAGAAAACGGCAACTCCAAATCTGCCTGAACAGAAAAAATCTGTGGTTGAACTTTAGATAATGTTTTCACCTCTTGAACTGAGTTATCATTAAGCGTCAAAGTCGAAAAATTAACTTCCGTATCATTATTGTTTTTAAAGAAATTCCCGGTGAAACTCAATTTTTTTCCCAGTGAATCTAATTTCAAATCATAATAAGTACTGAAAGTGTGGGTCGGTGATTTTTCTCTGTGAAAAGTGTTTGTAATAAGATTTGTTTCTTTTAAATCAGAACCGATATTTTGGGTTGTGTTCAAAATATCCATTCCGTTTTTGTCGCCACCATAAATATATTCCATCCCGATTTCAGAGTTTTTATTGATTTTATAAGACGCATTCAAACTCGGCGTCAAATCCCGCCACATATCTTTCCTTGTAGATTCACTATAATTCTGTGATGCGCCAATAATATTATACCGCTCATTCGCACGTTTTGCACCTTCTATATAACTCGTTTTAAAACTTAAACTAAGCTTTTCGGTTTGGTAATTCATCGTCCCGTTCGTGCTTCCGTTGTGATAAGTTCGTTGCGTCAATCCGGAACTTATATTGCCACTGAAACCAAGATTCGGATTTTTCTTAAGAATAATATTAATCAATCCGCTATTTCCCTGCGCTTCATATTTTGAAGGCGGAGTTGTAATCACTTCGATTTTCGAAATATTTTCTGAGCGAATTGATTTCAAATAATTCAAAAGTGCAGATCCGGAAAGATTCAGCATTCTTCCATTTACCATTACATTGACTGAGCTTTTTCCCGTGATTGAAATTGTTCCAAGATTTTCATCCACCTTCAGCATTGGAACATTGGCTAAAGTTTCACCAGCATCCATTCCTTGTGAAGCGATTGATGCATCAACGTTGAAAATTAATCGGTCCGCTTTTCTTTCCAGTAGTTTTTTCTTTACAAGAATATTGACTTGTTCTATGGTTTTGAGGCTGTCTGTTTTGGTCTGAGAAAATAGGGCAAAAGGGAGAGCTAAAGCGATTATTAAATATGTTGATTTCATTGTTTCAGAATTTAGTAAAGTAGAATGATTTATTTTAAGTAATTTATTCGGACTTCAGATTTATAAGGCTTCGGAGACTTTATTAAGGTTGAAGCGGTTATCTAATTTTATAAATTCCTCTATCATTGCAGCGTGGCCTTGACCAACGATGATAACGATATTGTCGTCTTTATCAGATACTGCATTTTGGATGTAAGAATACATAATCAGATTTCTGCGATACCAACCGGAAACCAGGTCTGAACCATAAAAATCTGGCGATTTATTGAGTCTGTTGAAAAGTTGGATGTAAACGTTTTTATTAGAACGTAGCTGTTCATCTGTGTTAAAACATTTTAAAATATCTGCCAAATCGTTTTTAGAAAAACAATAGTTAGTTGAATGACTCGATTCTTTCATTCTTTCCTGGAAGGCATTCTCTGGTAAAGTTTGCATTTCCTTTGCTTTCTGTTGATAAAGGTCAAACCTCATTTCAGACGGGAAATCCATTGCATAAACTTTTCCATTATTGGCTTTTTTTGCCAAACGAAACCCGAACTGAAAAATCTCACCTTCTTCAAAATACCTTTTTTGCCAGGATTTTGTAAGTGTATCGTCTTTGTAATAAGGCTTTTCTGTTTTATATAAACTGTAAAAACGGTCTAAGGTTGTCTGGTCCTTTGCAGGATATTCTACGAAGACTTTTGAAGGTTTATGTTTTTTAACAATTTTATCGGTTATTTTTTCTAAACTAATTTGTCTGTCGTTATTCAGAATGTTGATTTCATTAGATTTGATGGCATCTTTCCCTGGATTGTTAAAATGCATTGTCCCGATTAATATCACATTGATTTTCTTTTGACTGGAGCAATAGATACAAAGAAGACTTACGATAAGTGTGAATAAAGATTTCATATATTTAATTTTTTATTGGTACAAATGTATTCTCAAAGCTTTTTTTATGAAACAGCGTTTAGACTTGACCCAATTTTAATCCGACCAAAATATTTTCATCGATAAAAAACGGGTGTTTGTAGAATTGGATAGAATTTCTCTTTCTGATGTTGCTATTTTTGAACTATGAAAAAAATAATAGTTATTATCATATTAATATCAACGGTTTCCTGCATTGGCACTCATAAAGTAGATGTCTGGAAAACGATGACGATTGCATCCGGCGACAGTATCATTATTAATAAGGTAAAAGCGCCCGCGACTTTATCCATTAAAAATCTGTCGAATGAAAAAGTGGAATTGGTTTCAGAACTTTCTATGCAAAAAAAGATAGACGCGCAATCTGAGTTTAATTACAGATTGCCCAAAAAGAGTCATTTGATTTTGGTAAACCCAAATGCACAACCCATTTCTATACATTTGCATTACGCTTCTTCCAAACCGATTTTGATTAATAACAAAGAATTACGATGAAAAAACAACAAATCCTTTTCCTTCATATCTTTTATTGGATTCTTAATCTTAGCTTTTCCATTCTATTACCTATTTTAGTTTGGAAAACCGAGCATTCTTTACTCAATTTTACCTTTTTTGGGGTAAGTTTCATCGCTTTTTATATCAACTACTTTTACATTGTTCCATTTTTTTTCAATATCAACAAACTTTATTTAACCATTTTCGGTTTTTTCATCAGCGTTGGATGTTTTGTGTTTTTTCGTTATGTAACAGAAGAATTGATTTTACCATTATTTATAGGACATGGTAATTATGCTCAAGGCACTTCGATTTGGTTCTATTATTTTGATAATGTTTTTTATAGTTCCAGTACATTGTTTATCAGTACTGCATTATCTTTATTTAGTATATTTTTTAAAAGAGAGGAAGAACGGCAAGCGTTAATTCTTGAAAAACAGTCCGCAGAACTCAAGGCTTTGAAAACCCAAATCAATCCGCATTTTATTTTCAACACGTTGAATAATATCTATTCTTTGGTTTACCAGAAATCGGAAAAAGCTTTGCCTGCAATTGAAGAATTGAGCCAATTACTGAGATATAGCACGAAAGATTTGGAAAAAGATTTTATTCCATTGGAAAAGGAAATCGGTTATCTGGAAAGTTTAATAGAACTGGAAAAACTCAGAATCAAAAATCCGGAATTATTAATCATCCATAAAAAAATCAATTTCCCGAGTTTGAATATTTCGCCAATGCTTTTGGTTCCTTTTGTAGAAAATGCTTTCAAACACGGCGATTTTTCTGGTAAAGGTTTTACTTTGAAAATTGCTGATGATAATCAAAGACTTCAGTTTCATCTTCATAATTTTAAGAAATCGAAATCAAAAGATTCTGTTTCCGGAATTGGAATCGGAAATGTGAAGAAACGACTGGAAATCCTTTATCCAAACCAACATGAAATAAATATTACTGAAACCGAAACCGATTTTACCGTAGATTTGAAGATTGATTTGAGAAATGGATAAAATTAAATGCATTGTTGTAGATGACGAACCGCTCGCAGTTTCTTTGCTGGGAAGCTATGTAGAGAAAATCCCTTTTCTGGAACTGGTTTTTTCAACCGAAAATCCAATCGAAGCGATGGAATTTATTCAAAATAACCAAGCCGATTTGATTTTCCTCGATATTCAAATGCCCGAACTTTCCGGAATCAATTTTATGAAAATAGTTGGCAACAAACTCAAATATATTCTCACAACAGCTTACTCAGAATATGCAATGGAAGGTTATGAACACAACGTTATCGATTATCTTCTGAAACCAATTTCATTCAGCAGATTCGAAAAAAGTACGCAAAAAGCATTGGAAAGATTTATGGTCAATGAAACCAAAGAAAATACTTATTTCTTTGTCAAATCTTCCGGACAGCAACATAAAATCAATTTTGATGAGATTCTTTTCGTGGAAAGTATCAAAGATTATGTCAATATCAAAACCGAATACCAGGAATATATCGTTCTTGATACATTGAAATCCCTTGAAAATCAATTGCCAGGGAATTTCGCCAGAGTTCATAAATCTTTCATATTAAACCTCGAGAAAATTGAGAAAATCGATATGAAAAATGTCTGCTTAAGTTCCGGTAAAGAAATCCCAATTGGCGAAACTTACAAATCAGAATTCTTGCTGAAATTGAAGAAATAATAATTTATATCCACAAAATTCTAAATTTCTCTCTTTCAAATTGTAAACCAAGCAGAAAATTGTTAATTTTGCATAACACAAACACAGACGATGCAAGAAAAATTACTAGCAATTATCAATTCTATCAAAAAAAACAAGTTTGAAGAAACTGTTTTGGAAATCACTGCAGAACAAAGATTAAGAGAAGATCTCAATTTCGATTCTTTTGATCTCGCAGAACTTACCGTAAAAATTGAAGAAGAATTTGGGGTCGATATTTTCGAAGACGGATTAATCAGTTCAGTTAACGAAATCTACGCAAAACTCTAATGTTTTTCCTTATTGATCAGAATTTTTCTTTGTCATACGAAGAGATTCTGCAAGAGATTAATTCCTCTCATTCCTACATAGATTGCTACATTTATCCGGATTTGAAAGCTTTTTTTCTCAATTGGATTTTTGCTTTGGTTAATGATAAAAATATTGCATTGATGGATTCCGATATTTCAGAAAAAGAAATCATTTCCAACAATTTACAAATCAATCAACTGGTTAACATTGATACTCCAAAGCAATTTACTTTTGTTCAAGAATTAATAGATTCAATCAGAAATTCTCACTCCGAGATTACACTTTTTACATCTGGAACAACTGGATTTACTAGAAAATTCACGCATCCTTTGAAAAATTTAATCAGAAAAATCAACGTTTCTGAGGAGAGGAAAAACGATGTCTGGGGATTTGCATTTAATCCGACGCACGTTGCGGGAGTACAGGTTTTTTTCCAGGCGATTTTGAATCAAAATCTTTTGGTTAATGTTTTTCTGGCGTCAAAGGATTTTATTATCGATTCTATCAAACAGTATAAAATCACGAATCTCTCTTCCACACCCACTTTCTACCGTTTACTTTTGCCTTTGAAAGAATCTTTTGAATCGGTTACCAAAATCACGGTTGGTGGCGAAAAATCAGATTCTCACTTGATTTCTCAAATTGGAAAAGCGTTTCCGAATGGCAGAATCAACAATGTTTATGGTTCCACAGAAACCGGACCTTTATTTTCTTCTCAGAATGATGAGTTTTTTGTTCAGGAAAAACACATCGGTTTTATTAAAGTTGTCGATGATGAATTATACATTCATAAAGACTTATTTGGAAAAACTTCGCAATTGAATTTGATTGATGATTTCTACGCCACTGGCGATTTAATCGAATGGATTGATGATGAAAAAAGACGATTCAGATTTACATCAAGAAAAAATGAATTGATTAATGTGGGCGGTTACAAAGTGAATCCTTACGAAGTGGAAGATGAATTGACACAACACGAAAATATTCGAAATGTAAGAGTTTATGGGAAATCGAATGCCGTTTTGGGAAATATCATTTGTTGTGATATAGAATTGCATCCCAATTTTGAATTGAAGGAAGAAGACGTCAGGTTTTTCTTAAATGGCAAAATCCAAAACTTCAAAATTCCAAGAAAAATTTCATTTGTTGATAAAATAGAATTAACCAGAACCGGAAAAAAGAAAATAGTATGAACGTATTAATAACAGGAATTTCCAGAGGAGTTGGTTTAGAAATCAGCAAATTGTTTCTGGAAAATGGACACACGGTTTACGGCATCAGCAGAACAGAATCTGAGGAATTGAAAGCCTTAGAAAAACAATATCCGGAGAATCTTTTATTCAAGACCTTCGATTTGTCAAATCCTGAAAATGTTAAACAAGAAGTTTTCAGAGACTTTGTCAAAAATCAAATTCCGATTCACGTGTTAATCAACAATGCGGCGATGGCCTACGACGATATTGTTACGAATCTCAATTATGAAGATTTGAAAACAATGTTCGATGTCAATCTTTATTCGCCGATGTTTTTGACAAAATATGCGATTAGAAATATGATTTACAATCGGGTTTCTGGTAGCATTATTCATATTTCTTCTATCAGTGCACACACAGGTTACAAAGGACTTTCGATGTATGCTGCTTCCAAAGGCGCTTTGCAGTCTTTTTCCAAAAATATTTCAAGAGAGTGGGGTGAGCGAGGAATTCGTTCCAACATTGTGGTTCCCGGTTATATGGAAACTGCAATGAATGCCAAACTAACCCAAGACCACAAAAACAGAATCTTCAAAAGAACCGCTTTGAAAAAAGAAACTGATATGCAATCTGTAGCAGAAACTGTTATGTTTTTGGCAAGTGAAAAAGCAAAATCCATTACAGGACAAGAGATTTTCGTAGATTCCGGAACTTTATAAAAATACAAAACTATGATCAATCTTATTTATAAAACATTGAATATTATTCCAAAAACGATTGCGAAAATCGAGAAGCTATATTCTTACAGCGTTCTCAATTCTCATTCTGGAGTCCAGCTTCATTCTGATTTAAAAATCGGAAAAGCGACAACTTTTGAGCTGGATGACAATGCAAGATTTGAGATTGGTAAAAATGTGATTTGGAGAGATCATAATGCCATCCGAATCCGAAATGGCGGTACTTTAATTTTTGGAGACAATGTAGATCTCAGTCATTATATTTCTATCAATTGTCTTGATAAAATTGAACTCGGCGACGATACCTGTATCGCAGAAGGTTGCAAATTCTATGACCACGACCACGCTTTCGACACTAAGCCGGAATACATCTGGCATAAAAACAAATTCAACACTGCGCCAATCATCATCGGAAAAAATGTAAAAATTTACAGCAATGTTACAGTTTTGAAAGGCGTAACAATCGGTGATAATTGTATTATTGGCGCCAACTGTGTCATTTCCAGAAATGTTCCGCCAAATTCTATCATCTTCGGAAAACACGAATTGATGAGGTTGCCTTTGATGTAATTTTATTAGGGCTGTTTCCGCCTTCCGTTCTCAAACCTAACGAAGTGGTTCGACGAAGTCAATCTTTTTTGCAGAAGTTCTGTCTTTTAATAATAACTATTCAACAAGCAAAAAAGGATTTCCACTCAAGTCGGGCTGCGAGTGATTCAACGTTTAGAAAGAACTTTAGAATTAAACTTAAAAATTTTTTAAGGTAAAAGATTTGCAACGTCGTCATATTCATATGGAGTCGCTATCTTTACAGCCAATGGCCGAAACAAAATCTGTATCTATTACGGAAGTCGTAAAAAATTACGGCTCCCAACTCTTGCGCTTTATCAATTCTAAAGTGGCAAAGACGGAGGATGCAGAAGATATTCTACAGGAAGTTTGGTTTCAAACCAGCCGATTGACCAATCTTAATGAGTTGGAAAACGTCGGAGCCTGGTTATATTCGGTAACCCGAAACAAAATTATCGACAGCTACAGAAAAAAGAAAACCGAATCTCTGGAAGACTTTGTTTATCAGGATGAAGACGGCGAATTGAATGTGAAAGATATTCTTTTGGCAGATGACACCAATAATCCCGAAATTGCAATGTTCAAAGATTTATTCTGGAAAGAATTAATGAAAGCTTTGGACGAGTTGCCGGAAAAGCAAAGAAGGGTTTACGTTCAAAACGAATTGGAGGACAAAACCCTGCAGGAAATTGCCGACGAAGAGGGCGAAAACATAAAAACAATTATCAGCAGAAAATCCTATGCAGTGAAACATCTGCGCAAAAGTTTGAGAAAACTTTATGATGATTTGAAAGATTAATATTAAAGAAATGAACAGAAATAAAAAGAAATTTTGGTTAGCTTTCCCTTGCATTATTGCAGCAATCGGATTGTTTATTTGGTTTTTCCAATGGCTTTGGAATGCCGTTTTGCCTGATGTTTTTGGCGTGAAAATGATCAGTTACTGGCAATCATTAGGGATATTGTTAATATCAAAAATATTATTCGGAGGATTAGCCAATGCCAAGGAAAAATTTAAAAACAGAAACCACTTAGGAGGTCCGCATCATATGAAAGAAAACTGGAAACAGAAATTTGAAACTCAATTTTGTGGCAGCGAAGAAGAGCGTGAAAAGTTCAAGGAAATGTGGAAACAGAAATTTGAATCTAAGTTTTGCAAACAAGAAACTGAGACAAAAGAAAATAATATATAAAATCAATTGTAAACTGCCTTACCAATTTTTGTAAGGCAGTTTTGTTTCAGTATACTTTTGATTTTGCTAAGCGAGCCTACCATTTTAGTAGGCTAAACTATGTTTTAGGTAGGCTCGGCTGCAATTTTAGTAAGCGCTCCTACAAATAATTTGGTAATTGCACCTATGTTTTTGTAGGCTCGCCTTTAATTTTTGTAAGCGCTTCTATAAATTTGAGAGGCTTGCCTGTTTTTTTAAGAAGACCTATGATTTGGATAAGCGAAATAAAAAATGCCCTACTAGATTGTAAGGCATTTTTTTTAGTCAAAATTAAAATTATTCAATCTTAATTTTCCATTGCTTTAATCAGATTTAGGGCAGAGCCAGCTTTGAACCATCCGATTTGTCCGGCGTTGTAAGTGTGGTTTGTTACAATGATGTCCTTTGTTCCGTCTTTGTGAACGAACTCCAGAGACAAAGTTTTACCTGGCGCAAACTGATCCAAATCTAAGAAGTTAATCGTATCATCTTCCTGGATTTTGTCGTAATCTTCTTTGTCAGCGAACGTAATTCCCAACATTCCTTGTTTTTTAAGATTGGTTTCGTGGATTCGGGCAAAAGATTTTACCAAAACTGCGCGTACACCAAGATGTCTAGGCTCCATTGCAGCGTGTTCTCTGGAAGAACCTTCGCCATAATTTTCGTCACCAACTACAATTGTCGGAACGCCATCTGCTTTATACTGTCTAGCAGAATCAGGAACCGGTTTGTATTTTCCGTCTTCCTCATTTTTCACATTATTGGTCTCCATATTGAAGGCATTCACTGCGCCAATCAACATATTGTTGGAAATATTATCAAGATGTCCACGGTACTTTAACCACGGTCCGGCCATAGAAATATGGTCAGTTGTACATTTTCCGTAAGCTTTGATTAATAATTTAGCTCCGGTAATGTTTTTGCCATCCCAGGCGGGGAATTCTTCCAAAAGCTGAAGTCTGTCAGAAGTTGGCGAAACAATCACTTCTACATTAGAACCATCTTCAGCTGGCGCAATGTAACCTGGATCATCAACATCAAAACCTAATTTTGGTAAATCGTCGCCGCTTGGCTCATCCAGCATCACTTCTATACCATCTTTATTTTTAAGTTTATCAGTCAAAGGATTAAAAGTCAAATCTCCGGCAATTGCCATCGCAGTTACCAACTCTGGTGAACCCACGAATGCATAAGTGTTTGGATTTCCATCTGCTCTTTTAGAGAAGTTTCTGTTGAAAGAGTGAACAATCGTATTTTTCTCTTGCTTTTCTGCACCTTCACGGGCCCATTGTCCAATACAAGGTCCGCAGGCATTAGCAAAAACTTTACCACCGATTTCATCAAATGTTTTCAGGAAACCGTCTCTTTCTACAGTGAATCTTACTTGCTCAGAACCTGGCGTAATGGTGTATTCTGCTTTTACTTCAAGATTTTTTTCTTTGGCTTGTTTCGCGACAGAAGCAGCTCTGGCAATATCTTCGTAAGAAGAGTTGGTACAGGAACCAATCAATCCCACTTCGATTTTGGTTGGCCATCCGTTTTTCTTAGCTATTTCTTTCATTTGAGAAATCGGGGTTGCCAAATCCGGGGTGAAAGGTCCGTTAAGATATGGTTCCAAAGTATCGAGATTAATCTCAATCACTTCATCATAATATTTTTCTGGATTCGCGTGAACTTCCGGGTCGGCTTTCAAAACGTGAGCAACAGCATCAGCAGCGTCTGCCAAATCTTCTCTGTCTGTGGAACGCAGATATTTGCTCATATTATTATCATACTCGAAAATAGAAGTTGTCGCTCCAACTTCTGCGCCCATATTACAAATCGTCCCTTTCCCGGTACAAGAAAGAGAATTGGCGCCTTCGCCAAAATATTCTACGATTGCGCCGGTCCCACCTTTTACGGTAAGAATTCCGGCAACTTTTAGGATGATGTCTTTTGGAGCAGTCCAGCCATTCAGTCTTCCTGTTAATTTGACACCAATCATTTTCGGGAATTTAAGTTCCCAGGCCATTCCTGCCATTACATCCACAGCATCAGCACCACCAACACCGATGGCAACCATCCCGAGTCCACCTGCGTTTACGGTGTGGGAATCGGTTCCAATCATCATTCCGCCAGGGAAAGCGTAATTTTCTAAAACAACCTGATGTATAATCCCAGCTCCGGCTTTCCAGAATCCGATTCCATATTTATTAGAAACCGATTGAAGAAATTGATAAACCTCGTTGTTTTTATTTTCAGCTTCTATTAAATCTTTTGCTGCGCCCACTCTTGCCTGAATCAGGTGATCGGCGTGAACCGTAGACGGAACCGCGACTTTCTTCTTACCAGCCTGCATAAACTGCAACAATGCCATCTGCGCTGTTGCATCCTGCATTGCCACTCTGTCCGGTGCGAAATCTACGTAAGATTCACCTCTTTTAAATGATTCTTTAACCTGCGACGGGAAAAGGTGCGCGCAAAGAATTTTTTCGGAATAAGTAAGAGGTCGTCCCATAAATGCTCTTGCTTCGTTTACTCTGGATTCGAAATCAGAATAAACTTTTTTGATCATATCTAAGTCAAAAGTCATATCTCGATATTATTTTATTTTAAAATTAATTCCCATTATTCAACGTTTGAAGCTGGAAAATTGACATTACCAATTTATCAAATACTATTCCTACAGCCCTTAAAATAGCATAAATAAGATAAATAACCACAATGTTTTACGTCTATCAAGTTAAGCAAAAAATAAATTTTCTGTTATTGACATAAGTTAAAATAGTTTTAACATAGATTAATATGGAAAGATTCTAAACAAAAAATGGAAGACTTCATTGCGAAATCTTCCATTTAATTATTTTAAAAGTCTTCTGACTTTAATTCAAAAATCTATTAGTGACCAACTGTTACCAATTCTTTGATAGACGGAACAAAAGTCGTCAAATCAATGCCTTCAACTGCTGCTTTGTATTCTTCGATATTGGGAATTCTACCCATAATGGCAGAAAGTACAACAACAGGAGTAGAAGCCAACAGAGATTCTCCTTTTTTACGTTCAGAATCTTCCACAACTCTACCCTGGAAAAGTCTGGTAGAAGTTGCTAAAACGGTATCTCCTTTCTCCGCTTTTTCCTGATTTCCCATACAAAGGTTACAGCCCGGACGCTCAAGATACATCATATTTTCGTAAGCTACACGTGCATCACCTTTCGGAGCGTTGTCGTTAAATTCGAAACCTGAATATTTTTCTAATAATTCCCAATCGCCTTCTGCCTTCAATTCATCGATAATGTTATAAGTTGGAGCAGCAACCACAAGCGGTGCACTGAACTCAACTTTACCATTTTGTTTTTCGATGTTTCTCAGCATTTGAGAAACGATTTTCAAATCGCCTTTGTGAACCATACAAGATCCAACGAAACCAAGATCCACTTTTTTATCACCACCGTAATAAGTTAAATCTCTGATGGTATCGTGCGTATATCTTTTGGAAACGTCTTCGTTGTTTACATCCGGATCGGCAATCATCGGTTCAGTGATTGCATCAAGATCAACTACAACTTCTGCGTAATAACTTGCGTTGGAATCAGGCGTCAAAGCTGGTTTTTCCCCAGATTTAATTTCAGTAATTCTCTTATTTGCCTTATTGATTAAACCCTGAAGAACCTGAAGATGATTATCCATTCCTTTATCAATCATAATCTGGATTCTGCTTTTTGCAATTTCCAATGATTCGATTAAAGTGTCGTCCTCAGAAATACAGATAGAAGCTTTTGCCTTCATTTCTGCAGTCCAGTCTGTGAATGTAAATGCCTGATCAGCAGGAAGCGTTCCGATGTGAACCTCGATGATTCTACCCTGGAAAACGTTTTCTCCTCCAAATTGCTGAAGCATCTGCAGCTGAGTCGCGTGAACCACATCACGGAAATCCATATGCGGTTTCATATCACCTTTGAAAGTCACTTTTACAGACTCAGGAATTGGCATAGACGCTTCACCAGTCGCCAAAGCCAAAGCTACAGTTCCCGAGTCAGCTCCGAAAGCTACACCTTTTGACATTCTGGTGTGAGAATCTCCACCAATGATGATGGCCCATTCGTCAATTGTGATATCATTAAGAACTTTGTGAATAACGTCTGTCATTGCGTGGTATTCGCCTTTCGGGTCACGCGCAGTGATCAATCCGAAATCGTTCATAAATTTCATTAATTTAGGAATATTAGCCTGCGCTTTTTTATCCCAAACAGAAGCAGTGTGACAACCAGATTGGTAAGCACCATCTACGATTGGAGAAATGATAGTCGCTGCCATAGATTCTAATTCCTGAGCCGTCATCAAACCTGTTGTATCTTGAGAACCAACGATGTTAACTTCTACACGAACATCTGAACCAGCGTGTAATAATTTTCCTGGCGCTACACCAACTGCATTTCTGTTGAAGATTTTTTCAACCGCTGTAAGACCAACACCTTCTTTAGTGATTTCTTTTGAAGGCGCGTAAACTGTAGGGATTTCAATTCCTAAAATATTTGATGCCCAGGTTTGTAATTTTTTACCAAAAACGATAGCGTAAGAACCACCAGCTTTGATGAATTCCATTTTTTGGGGCGTGAAAGATTTAGAAATATCTTTCAGCTCCTGATCGCCGTTATATAATTTTTTTTCTTTAATATTAATGGTGAGAACAGTTCCTGTTGCTACGGAATATTTTTCTTCAAGGATTGGTTCGCCGTTTTCATTACGAACAACATTTCCATTGGCATCCAAAATTTTTACCCAGTTTTGAAGATCAATGCCGATTCCGCCGGTTACATCTACAGTTGTCAAGAAAATTGGAGAGATTCCATTGGTTCCAGCTACAATTGGTGCAATATTAACGAATGGAATATAAGGACTTGCCTGTTTCCCTGTCCAAAGAGCCACGTTGTTTACGCCAGACATTCTGGAAGATCCAACGCCCATAGTTCCTTTTTCAGCGATTAACATCACGCTTTTATCAGGATGTTGTGCCTGCAAAGCTTTGATTTCTTCCTGAGCTTCAGGACTCATCATACATTTTCCGTGAAGTTCACGGTCAGATCTCGAGTGCGCCTGATTTCCCGGAGACAATAAATCTGTAGAAATATCACCTTCTCCAGCAATATAAGTAACAACCTGAACTTTTTCCGGAGCTTCCGGAAGTTTTGTAAAAAATTCTGCCTGTGCGTAGCTTTCAATAATTTCTTTTGCAATCTCATTACCATTGTGGAAGGCTTCTTTCAAGCGGTCTGTGTCTGCTTCATATAAGAAAACCTGAGTTTTCAGAACTTCGGCGGCTTCTTTTGCAATGTCTGGATCATTACCTAAAGCAAGATCAAGCAATGCTTCGATAGAAGGACCACCTTTCATATGAGATAATAAAACAAAAGCATAAGCAGGAGAAATTTCAACTATTTCAGATTGTCCAAGAATGATTTCTTTTAAAAACTTCGCCTTGACTCCAGCCGCACTTGTTGTGCCTGGTAAAACGTTGTAAATGAAAAAGTTAAGAGAGTCTTCGCGATGTGCATTTTCTGAATCTTTAATTTGTGCGATAATCGCGCTTAATAATTCTGCACTGTCAATTGGTTTCGGGTGAAGACCTTGGCTTTTTCTTTCTTCAATCTCTTGGATATAATCCTGATAAATATTCATAAATAGAAATCTTTTAAAATTTTAAAGGCGATGTGTAGAAAAGTTAATTAGGGACAGTTATAATGTCCGTGAATTAATGTTTTTCAAAACAAATGTGAATACGAAAAGTAAATCATCACCTTGCTTAAACGTTGGAAATAAATAGTGTAAATTGCTGTCAATTAGAACCATTTTTAATTCCGCCCAAATTTACAAAAATTTAAGCTTTTTTAAGAATAGAATTATTTAGATTAAAAATAAATTAGATGTCTTTTTTCTATTGTTTGTATTTTTTGCAAAATAATATCTATTTTCAGAAATCAATTTCATTAAATCGTATTGTGTTGGAAATCAAAAAAATAAATAAAAATAGAAATAGGAAAGTGGGCATTTTTGTCTTTTTCTCAGTTTTAATTTTTGTCTATTATTTTTTTGATCCTTCAAAAAGCGGTTATTTTCTAAAATGTCCTTTAAAATCCATCACTGGATATGAATGTGCTGGATGTGGTGTGCAAAGAGCTTTACACGAATTGCTGCATTTCAGATTTCTAAGAGCCTTTCACTATAATCCTGTGTTTGTATTGTCGATTCCGATTGGTATCTTAGTTGGGGTTTTTTTATGCTTCAGCAAAGAAAAAAATTCTTGGTTAAAGCGTCTTTTTTTCAACAAATCATTTTTATTTGCATTTTTGGCAATAGTTTTGCTATATTCGCTACTTAGAAATACGGATTATTATAGAAGTATTTTCTAGAATTTCTATACACACAAATACATCGATGAAAAATTTATTAAGCTTATGTCTTACAGGCTTCTGTCTTGTGGCATATTCCCAAATGAAGGATACGGCTATTCCTGAGCTTATTCCTCAAACAATCAATCAAAAAACTGGTTATATTAATCAAACAGGCAAGCTCGTCATTCCTGCTGAGTATCATATTGCGATGTTCTTTTCTGAAGATTGTAATCTGCTGAATTCTCCCAACCAAAATGCCAGAATGTATGGTTCCGCCGACTATGCAACTGTTGAAAAAAATGAAATTTCTTACAGAATTGATAGAAAAGGAACGCGTGTTTATAAATACAATAAAAAAGATTTAGGCAAATGTGTTGCGCCATACGAGTCTCCAAAATACAAAGCCTTTGTGATGAATGGTTTCTATGGATTGGTGAGCAAGGACAATATTGATTACAAAAATTATAAAGATTTTGACATCTATCCCCAATATCAGATGCTTTATGTTTTAGACAGTGATAAAGAAAATCCGATGATTGTTGCTGTGTTGGATAATAAATTTGGCGTCATCAATAAAAAAAATCAGATTATTATTCCATTCATTTATGAAGATATAAAAACCAATTTGAGCTGGAAAATTGCCAATATGTTCGAGGTTTCTAAAGATGGTGATCAATATTTTTATATCAATAAGAATAATCGTTCTTATGATACTTATACTATTAAATAAAAAATTGTAATTTCGCAGTCAGAAATTTAAGGGGTGCTGTAAAAAGCTGAGATTATACCCAATGAACCTGGAACGGATAATGCTGTTTAGGGAAAATATTTTTAATGAACAATTAAAAATTAAAAATTAATAAAGTGTAATTTCCGGAGATTATTTATTTATTAATGATTCATTGTTAATTCTTTTTTGCCCCTTTTATTCTCATAAATTTTAACAACTAAATTTAAAAGAATGAAAGGATTTATTTTTTTAGGAGTATTCATTGCTCCATTTTATTTTTCTCAAACTACAGATTCTGTAAAAGTTACAAGTATTCAGGCTGTAGAATTTACCAAAAGAACACCAACTGCGAAAACAATCATTAATGTTGGAAAAGAACTGGCCGACAAAAATCTGGGACAAGATTTGCCCATTCTTTTGAAGAACCAAATGTCTGTAATTTCCACTTCTGATGCAGGAAACGGTGTTGGTTATACAGGTTTCAGAATCAGAGGAACGGCGGGAACCAGCATCAATGTGATGATGAATGGCGTTCCATACAATGATTCCGAATCTCAGGGGACTTTCTTCGTGAATGTTCCGGATTTGACAAGTTCTGCCTCGCAGATTGTAATTCAGCGCGGAGTTGGAACTTCAACAAGTGGCGTTGCGGCTTTCGGAGCGAGTGTGAATGTGATTTCAAAAGATCCAGAAGATACTTTTTCAGTTAAAACGGATGATTCTTATGGCTCATTCAATACCTACAAATATTCGGCAGAAATCAATTCTGGGAAATTCTGGAAAAACCGTTTGTCTGTAATGGGTAGATACACGCATATTCATTCAGATGGTTACATAGACAGGGCTTTTTCCAACCTTCATTCCTACAATTTTTCGGCATTGTTTCAGGAAAAAAATACGGAGCTGAGATTCTTGGCTTTTGGGGGAAAGGAAAAAACGTATCAGGCTTGGAATGGTGTTGATAAAGCAACTTGGGAAACAGTTCCAAAATTCAATTATTCTGGAGCAATCTATGATGCGAATTATGAAAATATTGTCGGATTTTATGATAACGAAACCGATAATTACAGACAAAATCATTATCAATTATTATGGAATCAAAAATTTTCTGATACCTGGAAATTGGAAACCACAGCGCATTATACCAAAGGAAAAGGTTATTACGAAAACTACAAACAGGATGCGAAATTTTCAAAATACAACCTTCCAAATATCATCGATAGTGGAACTGAAATTAAAACTTCGGATTTCATCAGGAAAAAATGGTTGGATAATGATTTTTATGGCGTGATTTCGACGTTGTATGGAAAGTTGGGAAATCTTGACTTGAATGTTGGAGCAGTTGCCAATCAATATTACGGAAGACATTTTGGAAACGTGACAGGCGTTTTCATTCCTGAAATCAATGAGTTTGAATATTATAGAAACCGTTCTCTTAAAAATGAAATCTCAGGTTTTGCAAAAGCCATTTATAAACTAAATCAATTCGAATTTTTTGGCGATCTTCAATTGAGAAATATCGATTATAATACTAAGGTCATTACCCAGGGTGATAAGGAAGGTTTGGATCTCGATAGAAATTGGACGTTTTTTAATCCGAAGTTTGGTATTAATTATCAGATTGAGAATGGAAAAGTATTTCTTTCCTATGCCAACGCCCACCGCGAGCCAAATCGAGACGATCTTTTTGCTAATCCAAATACGCGAGACGAAACTTTACACGATTTCGAAGCAGGCTGGGAACAGCATTTCGGAAAATTCATTTTGACGGCTAATGCTTATTATATGGATTACAAAAACCAACTGGTTTTATCTGGAAGGATTAATAATATTGGTGAGTTTATCCGTGAAAATGTTGATAAAAGCTACAGAATGGGAATTGAATTGGCTGCTCAAAGCAGATTGTCAGAAAAAATTCAGATAGGGGCTAATTTATCATTAAGTCAAAATAAGATTAAGGAAATCAATTCAATCCAAGATGATGTGGAAGTCGTTTTGAAGGATTCTGATATTTCTTTTTCACCCAATATTATTGCGAACGGAAATTTGGTTTATTCGCCGTTCAAAAATTTCAATCTTGGTGTTACTGCGCAATATGTTGGGAAACAATATTTGGATAATCTTGAAACATCTGATAATCAGCTGAAAGATTATTTGGTTCCGGATTTTAATATGTCTTATCAATTGCCATTGCAAAAACAAGATGTCATTTTTAGGTTCTTGTTAAATAATTTCACTAATACGAAGTACGTCAACAACGGTTTTAGTGGACCATTTTATTTCTCACAAGCCGGAATTAACTTCCTTTTTGGGGTGTCTTTGAAGTTTAAATAAAAATTTTTGAACTGATTTTCAATTAGTTATGTTGTTTTTAAGGTCTGGATGTAATTTTTTTCTTGATAACTTAAAATTAATATTAGATTTACAAGAAGTTCAGAACATTTTTGTGAGGAATGTTTTGAATCATTTATATAGACCTTAAAAATTAACATTTATGAGAAAATTTTATTCTTTAGCACTTGCTATGCTTGCAGGTGTGGCTGTTTCGGCGCAATTAACATCCCAAGTCGTAAGTCCAGGCGTTTTCAAATTAACTTATGGTGCAGCCAACGATTATTCATTTTATGATCCGGGCTTCGAAGTTCCAACATTTTATGTTCATACTTGGATTTCTCCAGCTGATAATTCAGCGGCGATATCTTATGATGATTCTTGGAGCAATTCAAACGTTACGATGAATTGGAGCGCTGCGGATAATGCTTATGTGGGTATGATCAATCTGAATTCAAAATTATTTACCAATAGCAATAATACAGTTGCTGGTGGAACTACAGTTCAGAAAGTAGGAATTGTTTTCAAAGATCAACAGAATGGAGCAACCAAGCAATCTGGTGATTCTTCTGTAGTTGGACCAACAACGCTTGCAATAATGGCGGTTTCAGAATCTAATGGAAAAGCGAAATCTCAAGTTGCAGCAGGGAAATTATTTACTTCTGTAAAAGGAAATCTGGATATTGCTGTTTATGATTTCGGAGGAAAAGTAATCAAAACTTTCAAGATTAATTCAAACGGAAATCCAATTGACCTGAATCTTTCTCAAAAGGGAATGTTTTTGGTGACTATTTCGGGAAGTAATATCTCAGAAGTTGTAAAATTTGCAAACTAACTTTCAATAATTCATATCAAATCAAAAGGTTGCTGTAAAAGCAGCCTTTTATATTTTCTATAACCTCAAAAATTATGTAGTTTTGTGGCGATGAATTTTGAATATCTTTTATATCAATATCTTCTGAAGCATAATAGAGCTGAGGTTCCCGAATTTGGAGTTTTCGAACTAACAAAGGAATCTGCAAAAATTGATGCAGAAAATTCTATGATTATCCCTCCGAAAGAAACTGTTACTTTCGAGTATAATCAATCTGTTGACGACAGTCAATTGGCTGAATATATTGCTGACGAAACCAATTCGAATCTTTTGAATGTTCAAACAGATTTGAAGAACGAAGTCGCCAAATGGTTTCAAAAATTACGGACTGAGAATATTTTAAACCTTGAAAACCTCGGACAATTTCAATTGAATGAGGAAGATAAAGTTGTTAAAATAACAGATACTGACGAAGATGTTTTCGGTTTCGAAAAAGTAGATTTGCTACATCTTAAAAGTTTAAAATCAAAAAATAATTTTACCGAAGATTATAGTTTTAACAAAAATGTGATTTGGACATTCCTGGTTCTTATTATGGTTGGAACTGCGGCACTTTTTCTTTTTGGAAATCAGGAATTGATATTCGGAGAATCATCAAATATTCCAACAAAAAAGGTTGTGAAAAAAACTGAACCGAAGAAAATAGTGACAGTTCCTAAACAAGACTCCATTAAAATAGATAGTATAAAACCAACAACGAATGCAAAAATCCAAAAAACCAATAGATAGCCTGACGGTAATGACGAACATCGTCCTGCCCAACGAAACCAATTCATTGAGAAATCTTTTCGGAGGCGAACTGTTGTCAAGAATGGACAGAGCAGCTTCTATCTCAGCAACAAGACATTGTGAAAGAAGAGTTGTAACTGCTTCTGTAAATCACGTTTCCTTTAATCATCCAATTCCAGAAGGAGGAATTGTGGTATTGGAGTCCAAAGTTTCAAGAGCATTCGGTACTTCTATGGAAATCTATGTTGATGTTTGGTTGGATGACCCGATCAATCAAACAAAGATCCAAACCAACGAAGGAATTTACACTTTCGTAGCTGTTGACGAGTTCAATCGTCCGATTCCAATTCCACAGTTGGAGCCAGAAACTGAATTGGAGATCATTCGTTTTGATGCTGCTTTGAGAAGAAAAGAATTATCATTAATCCTTTCCGGAAGAATGAAACCAGCAGATTCTGTAGAACTCAAAAAATTGTTCTTAGGAACAGAAGAATAAATATTTACGGGCTTTTATTAGCTCGTTTTTTTTGATGAACTAAACCTAAGACCTTATATCTAATACCTTCTCAAATGAAAATCCTGCAACTCGATAAAAATCATCCATTAATTTCTGAACAACTCACGGCAAAAGGTTTTGTTGTAGAAGAAGACCACAAATCAACTTATGATGAGGTTCTGGAAAAGATTCATAATTACGAAGGGATTATCATCCGAAGCCGAATTCCAATAGATAAGAATTTTTTGACCAAAGCTTCTCATCTAAAGTTCATCGCAAGAGTAGGGGCAGGAATAGAAAATATTGATATCGAAACAGCTGAGAAATTAAATATTAAACTCATCAATTCTCCGGAAGGAAACCGAGATTCTGTCGCAGAACACGTGGTTGGAATGTTGTTGATTCTGATGAATCGATTATTCATCGCTTCCAACGAAGTGAAAAACGGAATCTGGAAACGGGAAGAAAATCGAGGTGACGAATTACTCGGAAAAACTTTCGGAATCATAGGTTATGGCAATATGGGAAAAGCGACAGCAAAAAGACTTTCAGGTTTTGGTGTTGAGGTGATTTTCCACGACATTCTTCCCAATCTTTCCGATGAATTCGCTACTCAGGTTTCTTTGGGAGAGCTTCAGAAAAGAGCCGATATTCTGAGCCTTCATATTCCTTTGACAAATGAAACAAATTATTTAATTGATGAAGATTTCATTTCAAAAATGGAAAAGAATTTTTATTTCGTCAATACAGCTCGCGGGAAAAATTTAAAAACGAAAGCCTTAGTAGAAGCAATTGAATCTGGCAAAATTTTAGGTGCTTGTCTGGATGTTTTGGAATACGAAAAGTCATCTTTTGAAAATCTGGAAACAGAAAATCAGGATTTAAAATATTTATTAGATTCTGAAAAAGTGATTGTTACGCCACATATTGGTGGTTGGACAAGCCAAAGCAAAATCAAGTTGGCTCAGTTTATCGTCGATAAAATTCTTGCTGATTTCGAACCATAATCAGTTTATGACTTAATTATTTTTAACATTTCTTAAGATAATTACGTTCGGTCAAGTTTTCATTTTATGTTAACTTGCGAATCCTTAAGAAGTGGATAATAATGAATTTTAGCAAAGTAATCGCACCGGTTTTAGTCGTTTTAGCAAGTTTTTCCTGCAGCAAAAAAGCAGAAAAAGAAAATATAGAAGAACAATCAAAACTGCCCAATTACAGCAACGTCGATTTATCAAAAGTCTTCACGCCAGCAGAATCTACACTGGAAAATCAAACTTCTATTTTACCGATTATCAATAATTATTACCAAAAAGTTTGGGAACAAGGCGACCTGAGCGGTGGAATTCTTGTGGCTAAAGGTGATAAAGTTATCTTCGAAAAGTACAGAGGATTTGGCAGAGAAGGCAAGCAAATGCCAATCGATGAAAACACATCGCTTCACGTGGCATCCGTCAGTAAAACAATGACCGCAATGGCAGTTCTGAAATTAGTCGAAGCCGGAAAATTGAAATTGGAAGATGATGTCACCAAGTTTTTTCCAAAATTTCCCTACAAAGAGATTACCGTTTTTAGTTTACTTTCCCAAAGAAGTGGACTTCCAAAATATGAGCATTTTGATCAAGGTATAAAACCTGTGCCGGAAGAATTGAAAAAGGAATTCCTCACCAATCAGGACGTTTTGGATATGCTCATCAAGTATAATCCTGCGTTGGCGAGAATGTCCAACACAGGATTTATGTACTGCAACACCAACTTTGCACTATTGGCTTTGATTGTAGAAAAAGTCACTGCAACACCTTTCCCAGAAGCGATGCAGGAGATTCTTTTCAAACCTTTGAAGATGAATCATACCTACATTTTCCAGAAAAAAGATATTCCGACGGCGTCGCAATCCTTCTTCAGTGGTTACAGATTGTATCCTTTGGACAAGTTGGATTTGATTTACGGTGACAAAAATGTATACACAACGCCGAGAGATTTGCTCAATTTTTCCGTGGCGTTATTTTCTAAAGATTTCCTTAAACCGGAATTGGCAAATAAAATCTTTGAACCTTATAGCAATGAGAAAAAAGGAATCAACAATTACGGTTTAGGTTTCCGAATGAAGGAATTTGATAACGGCGAAAAATTGACTTATCACAACGGTTGGTGGCACGGGACTAATTCGGTCTTTGCACATCTTTTGAAATCGAAAGTTACCATTATTGCTATCGGAAACAAATATTCTGGCAAAGTTTATTCTGCGTTGGCGTTGTCCGGATTGTTTGAGAATTTCCCTTTCGAGATGGAAAAATTGAATAAAACAATGAATCCTAAAGGTACTTCGGCGGAAAGTGATTCGGCAAATGTGAATTCAGGAGAATGATTTTTTTATTAAGTTTGTATAAAATTAATAAAATGCAAAGAAATATCTCTCACATTACTTTATTATCTATTTTTCTAATCTGTAATAGTCTATCTGCTCAGCAGGGTAATGCTAATATTACAAACGATAATGTCAATTTTAGAAATTTGATTGGTAGATCAGGATTTGTAAAAGAATTAGAAAAAGAAGGCTCTCCTTATATTTATGATGAGTATAAAAAAGCTAAAATTGCTAATAATTCCCAATTGTATGATTTGAAGTATAACGCATATAAGGATGAAATTGAAGTATTAAATAATGGCAAACCAATGACGATATTTAAAAATCCAGAGTATTCTCCTATTCACCTTATAGATTCCAATGAGTATATATATTTGAAGAATTATAACTATGGTGGTAAAAATGTAACTGGATATTTGTTTGAACTCAAAAAAAGTAATGATTTAATTTTCTATATGAAAATTTCAAAATCCTATTTCAAAGGAAAACGTTCTGAAAACTCTTTTGATAGAGATCAGCCGGAATCATATACTGATCAACCAGATGTATTCTTTATACAAAAAGCGGATGGTGAGATTTTGGAAATGCCTAAAACAAAAAGTAAACTTGTAGAAATGTTTCCAGAGAAAAAGGAAAAAATTGAAAAAACAATCAAAGTCAATAAAATTGACACAAAAAACATCAATATTTTGTCACAAATTTTTACAGCTTTATCTTAATTAATTTAATTTAAATAAATTGATTATCAGAACTTTAATATTTATTAAAGTTCTTTTTTTATTTTTGATGTAATAAAAGAGGAAGAACAAATGTCTTACTTTTAAACAACCAAGCAATACGAGGTTTCAAAACCAAAAACTTTGAAACTGAAAATATTAAACTGAATCTATGACTCAAGATAACTTTCAAAAATCGGTATATATTCTCAAGGATGAGATGTATCGTTTTGCGAAAAAATTCTTGATGAGTGCAGATGAAGCAGAAGATGTGGTAATGGATTTGATGATGAAGTTCTGGCAAAAAAAAGATGAACTTTTGAATGTAGATAATCTGAAAAGTTTTGCAATGAGAAGTGTCAAAAACGAATGTCTGAACCGACTGAAACACCACGAAGTGAAGTTGGGATTTGCAAGCCAGACACGACACAATTCGGAGCTTTATCAGATAGAAACCAATAATATGAGAGAGCAGATTTTGGGATTCATTTCCCAACTGCCGGAGAAACAAAAAATGGTCATTCACCTGAAAGATGTGGAGGAATATGAGATATCAGAAATTGGACAAATGATGGAAATGGAAGAAAATGCCGTCCGAATCAACCTGATGAGAGCAAGACAAAAAGTGAAAGAATCAATTAACAAACTTTATGCGTATGAAAACCGACAGATACAAGGATTGGGAATCTAAATTCTTCGAAGGCGAAGAGTTGACGCCAGAAGAGGAATTGTTCCTGAAAAATGAAAGTGACAATCCGTATTTTTCTTTTCTAAAAGAAGAGAAACAGGAAAGATTAGATATCAGCTTCGAGGATTTTTTGAATAAAGCGACAATGCTCAATGTAACAAAAGAACCAAAAATAGTAGCGCTTCCAATTGCTAAAAAGAAGTCTAACACCCAATATTGGATGGCTGCGAGTTTGGTTTTATTGATGGGAATCAGCGGATTTTGGATATTCAATAATCCGGAAAATATAGAACCTCAAATTGCTAATCATACTGAAACACCGAAACCAGTTGAATCTCCGAAAGCTTCTCCAGTAGAAGAAACTTCAACACAACAACCGGTTTTAGCTCAAAAAAATATTCGGACTGAGAATAAAATCGATAAGAAGAAATCAGTTGTAGAAAATCAGGAATCGAAAGGGCAGTTGGCTTATAATCAACCAAAGAAAATAGAAGAAAATCTTAATCAAAATAAAGTAAACTTAGATTCAGATTATAATCCGAATTATGTCATTATCAACGGAAAACCAATCTACAACGAGCAGGAAGCAATTGCGGTGACAGAGGATACTTTTAATTATTTTGCAAGTAACGTTACCCAAACCATAAATCACGCAGAATCTGCTCAAAATCAATCTTTGGATTTTTATAAGATTCTTAATTTTTAACATTAATTAAAATGAAATCGCTATCGACGAAATTTCTGAAAATAGTACTAATGAAGTGGCGATTGCATACATCAAATTTATTAACATTATTATGAAATCGTTTCAACGATTGCATAAGGCCTTAAACAAATTAGAAAATTACTTATGAAAAAAATATCATTACTAATCGTATTATTTCTTCTGTCCACCAATATTTTCGGACAAACAGAAGAACTCAATAAGCTTTTTGACAAGTATCAGGACACAGAAGGTGTGACCTCTATCAAGATTGCCAAACCTATGTTCAAGTTATTGAATAATCTTAAAATCGATAATGAAGAATTAGGTAAAATACAGCCGCTGCTTGCAAAGGTAAATGGACTGAAAATGCTAATTCTGGAAAAATCAGAAACATCGAAGAATCCTCTCATAGACGAAAAGAAAATAGAAAAAGAAATTTCTAATTCTCTTAAAAATATGAAATATGAGGAACTTGTTACAGTGAACAATCGTGATGCTAAAATCAAATTTATGGCTCAGGATATCACGGCTAATGTTATGGATAATCTGATTCTCAACATTATGTCAGAAGACAGTTCTGTTCTGATGATGCTGGACGGGAAAATCTCTATGGATGACGTGAGCAAGATGATGGAAGAAAGTCAAAATGTAACTTCTATTAACCCTGCAAAAACTATTAATTCATCCACATTTTCTAAAACCAGCACGTCCACTCATACCATAACTGATGGTTCAGGAACAACAACTTTTACTACTACCAATAATTCTGGTGAGTCGCCAAATGTTGGAAGTGAAAGAAATGTTCCTGCTTTTAACGGGATAGAAACTTCTTCAGGTGTTGATGTAGAATTTAGTCAAAGCCCGAAACAAAGTGTGGTTGTAAAAGTAGAACCTGAAAAGCAGCAATATGTTATCACAGAAGTTGAAAACGGCGTTTTGAAAATTTTTGTAAGAAACAAAGGAGTTAGAAACTTAAATTTCAATAGTCTTAAAGTGATTGTTTCCGGACCAAAATTATCAAAATTGATAACCAAATCCGGTTCTACTTTCAAAGCAGTAACTCCAGTTAATGAAAGCACTTTTGCAGCAAGCTGTTCATCTGGCTCACAAGTCTTTGGTAATTTCAAAGTTGCAACAAATACAGCTTTGGATTTATCATCCGGTGTTAGTGTGAAAATCAATCTGGAAACAAAATCTCTGGCTTTGGAAGCGAATAGCGGAAGTTCTTTGAAATTGTCAGGAAAAGCAGATTCTGGAGTTTACAGCGCAAGCAGCGGAAGTTCTATCTCAGCAGGTGATTTTGTAACCAAATCTGCCGTTGTAGATGCATCTTCCGGGTCAAGTGTGAAAATCAATACAACAGAGAGTCTAACAGCAAGTGCAACATCAGCCGCGTCCGTACAATACAGAGGAAATCCTTCTAAAGTGACAAAATCTGCCAACGAAAGAACAGGCTCAACTATTAACTCAGTAAACTAAAACATTATGCTAAGATTTTTATACATCATTATTTTGACGATTGTCGGTTTCTTTCTTCAGTCGTGTATGGTTTCTCAAAATAAAGTTCACACTGATTTTTTTGATAATCCTGGATTTAAAGATAATTCGACTTTTGTAAGCATCAACGTTCCGACTTTTTTGGCTAAATCTTATGTGAAACAAGCTTTGAGAGAAGATGGTGAGAGTCAGGATGTCATAAATCTTGTGAAAAAAATCAAAGACGTAAAAGTTCTGATTGTGGAAAGTTCTACAACACCAGTTAAAGCCGAATTTCAGAAATATCTGGACAAGAATGATTACGAAGAATGGATGTCTGTGAAGCAGGAAGGAAATCTTATCAGTCTGAATGCTCAGCAATCAAAAGACATTATCAGGCGAATGATAATCACTGTAAGAGATGACAAAGACGAAACGATTTTCGTAGATGTTACAGGGAAATTTACAGCAGATGATATCTCAAAAATTATCAACGCTACAGAGAAAAATCAAATCAAAATTCATAGAAATTAATTTTTCAACAGCCACTATTTATTAGTGGTTTTTGTCGTTGGATAAACTTTGTGAGTAAAGCTAATGAAAATTGCTTGTAATGAAAATGAAGTTGTGAATAACAGTCGTGGTTTAGTAGTAATTGAAGGAAATGAATATACGGACTGAAAATCTTAGGAAACAAAACCTCAAAGAAACTCTTTGAGGTTTAATTTATAAATATTGATAAATATTTAGTAGTCAACAATTGGCTGGCGACCTTCGCCTACATATTTCTCCTGTATTTCCCACCCACTTCAAACAAAGCATTGGTAATTTGCCCAAGCGAACAGTATTTTACGGCATCCATCATTACATTAAATAAATTCTGCTGATTGATAGCGGCGTGTTGTAATGTTTTTAAAGCGGCTTCGGATTTATCTTCGTTAGATTTCTGGAAATTATGAAGCGTTTCAATCTGAACCTGTTTCTCTTCTTCAGTCGAACGGATTACTTCTCCCGGACGAACCGTTGGCGAACCGTCTTTTCCTAGGAAAGTATTTACCCCGATAATTGGATATTCTCCAGTGTGCTTCAACCATTCGTAATGCATTGATTCTTCCTGAATTTTTGAACGTTGGTACATCGTTTCCATTGCACCTAAAACACCACCTCTTTCGGTGATTCTGTCGAATTCTGCGTACACAGCTTCTTCAACCAAATCTGTCAGTTCTTCAATAATAAATGAACCTTGAAGCGGATTTTCGTTTTTCGCTAATCCTAATTCTTTATTAATAATCAACTGAATCGCCATAGCTCTTCTTACAGACTGCTCAGTCGGAGTTGTAATCGCTTCATCATAAGCATTTGTGTGAAGTGAATTACAGTTGTCATAGATTGCATAAAGCGCCTGAAGTGTCGTTCTTATATCATTAAAATCAATTTCCTGAGCGTGAAGCGAACGTCCCGAAGTCTGGATGTGATATTTCAACATCTGACTTCTTTCGTCTGCGCCGTACTTCAGTTTCATTGCTTTTGCCCAGATTCTTCTTGCCACACGTCCGATCACTGAATATTCAGGGTCGATTCCGTTGGAGAAGAAGAAAGATAAGTTCGGAGCAAAATCATTAATATCCATTCCTCTAGACAAATAATATTCAACATAAGTGAAACCATTTGCCAATGTAAATGCTAACTGAGAAACCGGATTCGCGCCCGCTTCCGCAATATGATATCCTGAGATAGAAACCGAATAAAAGTTTCTTACTTTTTCTGTGATAAAATATTCCTGAACATCACCCATCAATCTAAGGGCAAATTCAGTAGAGAAAATACAAGTATTCTGAGCTTGGTCTTCTTTTAAAATATCAGCCTGAACAGTTCCACGAACGGTTGCGATTGTTTTAGCTTTAATTTCAGCATAAGCTTCTGCAGGAATTACTTCGTCTCCTGTTAAACCTAATAATTTTAAGCCTAAACCATTGTTGGAAGGAGACAATTCGCCGTTGTATTTTGGTCTTTCTAGTCCTTTGTCGTCGAATTTTGCTTTTAAAGCTTTTTCAACATTCGCTTCTAATTTATGTTCAGCAATATATTTTTCAACATTTTGGTCGATGGCCGCATTCATAAAGAAAGCGAGCAACATCGGCGCAGGTCCGTTGATTGTCATTGAAACCGAAGTCATTGCATTTACCAAGTCAAATCCGGAATACAACTTTTTAGCATCATCTAAAGTTGCGATAGAAACTCCCGCATTTCCGATTTTACCATAAATATCTGGTGGTAAAGCAGGGTCTTGTCCGTATAAAGTTACAGAGTCAAAAGCGGTAGACAGACGTTTTGCATCCATTTCCGCAGAAACATAATGGAATCTTCTGTTGGTTCTTTCCGGTCCTCCTTCTCCGGCAAACATTCTTGTCGGGTCTTCTCCGGTTCTTTTAAATGGATAAATCCCGGCTGTGTAAGGAAATCCTCCCGGAAGATTTTCCTGACCTTTCCATTTGATCAAATCACCCCAATCGGTGTATTTTGGCAATGAAATTTTAGGAATTTTTAAATGAGATAAAGATTCTGTTGAAGTTTCAACTTTAATTTCTTTTCCACGAACGAAATATGAGTAAAACTCAGCTTTGAAAGCTTCTTTCGTGCTGTCCCAATTTTTTAAGAAGTCGATATTTTCCTGTTGAAGATCTTTTTCTGCTTTTTGATATTCTGAATCTAAAACTTCGTTTGAAAGGAATTTTTTCACCCCTTCAATATGATACATTTTTCTAGCTAATTCAGCTTGTTTTTCAACATTAGCATCGTAAATTCTATTATTTTCAACAATTTCTGATAAATAACGAACTCTTTTTGGAGGAATGATCGTTACTTCGTCTGTAATTTCCTGTTCAACAAAACCTTGTAAGTTTAAATCAGCAAACTTGTCATTGACTTTAGAAACTAATCTGTTGTACAATTCAGTTGTTCCGTGGTCGTTGAACTGAGATGCTTTTGTTGCATAAACCGGCATATCATCCAACGGACTTTCCCACAACAAATGGTTTCTTTGGAATTGTTTTCTTACAGCTTGAAGTGCATCCAAAGCACCACGTTTGTCAGACTTATTTAAAGCAACCAGATCGGCATAATCTAACATATCGATTTTTTCCAACTGCGTGGAAGCTCCGTATTCAGGAGTCATCACGTACATTGAAACATCCGCAAAGTCCGAAACTTCCGAACCAGATTGTCCGATACCCGAAGTCTCCAAAATGATAACATCAGGATGAGCTAATTTCAACACATTTAATGCGGAATGAATGAACGGAGAAACAGAAACATTGTTTTCTCTAGTTGCCATCGAACGCATATAAACTCGCGGATCATTGATCGCGTTCATACGGATTCTGTCACCCAACAATGCACCTCCTGTTTTCTTTTTTGAAGGGTCAATCGAGATGATCGCAATTTTTTTATCTGTATTAGAACGTAAGAAGCGTCTTACCAATTCGTCTGTTAATGAAGATTTTCCGGCTCCGCCTGTACCTGTGATACCAATGATCGGAATATTTAAGTCTTTTGATTTTTCGTCAATCGCTTTTACCAAATCTGGTTTTTCTTCTGAGAAGTTTTCAACTGCAGAAATAATTTTAGCAATGCTTGTAGAATTTTCAAAACTGATTGAATCTAAATCTTCAGCTTTAACGTCTTTTCCAGTTGGAAAATCTGATCTTTTCACCAAATCATCGATCATTCCCTGAAGACCAAGCTCACGACCGTCGTCCGGAGAATAAATTCTGTCGATTCCGTAAGTCATAATGTCTTCAATTTCTTCAGGCAAAATAACTCCGCCGCCACCACCAAAAATCTTGATTTGCGGAGAGTTTTTTTCTCTTAAAAGGTCGTAGATGTATTTGAAATATTCGTTGTGACCACCTTGATATGAAGTTAATGCAATGGCGTTTGCATCTTCCTGAATGGCTGTATTTACAACTTCTTCGGCAGATTTGTCGTGACCAAGGTGGATGACTTCGCATCCCGTTCCCTGAATGACACGGCGCATAATATTAATAGCAGCATCGTGACCGTCGAATAATGACGCAGCGGTAACGATTCTTACTTTGTTTTTTGGTGTGTATTTTTGGTTTTCCATTTCTTAAAATCGATGTTTCCAAAGATAATATTTTTTGGGAAATGGGAATAAGAAGAGGTTAGATATTAGAATTTAGATGTTAGAAAAAATGATTATGAATTATTCAATTGCTAAAAAGTTCTAACTAGCCCCGATGGAAACGGCATCCTTTTTTGTGGTGGCGATGAAAATCCTCATAAAAGATACTTAACATCTTTCGCCATCACAAAAAAGATATAGTGGACAGCGGGAAATAGCTCCAAATTATTATAAAATTAAAATAACTTCTAAAATATTATTGTTTGATGAATTTGAAGTTTTTGTTGCCTTCCTGTGTTTTGATAATCAACATATAAACCCCGCTTGGAAGTTTGGAAACGTTGATTTTTGATTTTGTTTCAGACAACATTTGTTTACCACTCAAATCGTAAATATGAACTTTCTGAATGTCGTATTTTGTGCTGACGATATTCAGAAATTCGGAAGTTGGGTTGGGGTAAATGTTGAAGTATTTTGCAGATTCTTCTGTACCTAAGACTTTAACCAAAGAAATCGGTTCCCTGAAAAGTGACAGGTCAAAAACAACAGAATTATCCAAAACCGAATAAGTATATGCTTCTGCTGTGTAAGTCGCATAATCCGATTCTTCCACACTGGCAAAGTTGAGATCTGCGGTTGTGGTATTGGTTTTTTGATCCAGATTTTTGTACCAAGTAAAAGTGTAATCTGTTCCGGAAAGTGACTGATCCAATTTTACAGGCTGTCCCAAAACGCCTAAAACTTCTTTGGTCGAATCGTAGCGCTGTGGCGAATAATCCAAATCAGTTTGTACATTATAATCCACTACATAATTCGAGAGTTGAGATTTGTTGAATCGGTTGTTGCTGATGTGTGTGATTTCTGGCAATTTATCATTGAGATCCCCTGAAAGTTGATTGCTGTTGAGGTTGAGCATTAACAATTTGGGCATTCCTAAAAATTCTGAAGGAATGTTGCCGGATAATAAATTGTTGTTCAAAAACAATTGCTGAAGATTGTTAAGTCCAGCTAAAATAGATGTTCCACCAGAAATTTTGTTTCTTCCAAGATTGAGAGTCTGAAGTTTTTTCAGCTGCGGAATCTGCGAAGGAATCTGCGATAACTGATTGTTTTCCAATGATAACCAAACCAAATTCGTCAAAGTTGATAATCCTGAGGTTGTTTGTTCTGTGAGTGTGTTATTACTTAGGTTAAGGCTTGTCAATTGAGTCAATTGAGAAACCTGAGACGGAATTTGGGTTAATTGTAATCCTGATAATGAAAGAGTTGTTAATTTAGGATGTCCAGCAATATTTCCAAAGGCGTTGGCAGGAATAGGATTATTATCAAGAATCAACGTTTCAAGATTGGTGAAAGCTGTGATTTTTGCCGGAAGAGTAGTCAAACCTAAATCTGAGAGATTTAGTGTTTTGATATTGTTGAAGTTTTGAAGCAACCCATTGACATCGGGAATTACAAATAGATTTCCTCCTAAAGCCAGATCATCAACATTGAAAAGTCCAGTGAGAGAAGTGGTTGGATCTCCGGTCAATCTATTATTGCTGATGTCCAGTTTGGTTAATAAACTAAGAGAAGAAATAACAGCTACATCGCCGGAAAGTTGATTGTTGCTGATATCTAACTTTGTAAGTTTCGGAAAAGATGAGAGGTTGGATGGGAAATTTCCCTTCAAAGCGTTACCGGAAAGATTGAGTTCTGTCACGGCACCATTTTTCACCGAAATTCCGAACCAATTGCGTGGATCTTTAGCCAAGTCCCAACTTCTGTTCCAGTTTTCGCCATTGGTAGAGTTATAAATACTGATTAATGCGCTGCGTTCTGCATTGGAAATACTCCATTGCGCAAAGAAAAAATTAGATATCAGTAAAAAGAATAGAATTTTTTTCAATTGTGTACAAGATTAATGGGCAAATATAAGAGATAATAGAATTAGTTAATCTGATTTTTAAAAAATTAATCTTTATTTTCGCTCAGCAATCGGAAAGCTATGCAGAAATATTTATTTTATTACTTAGGTTTATTTACTATTATTACTGGATTTTATTTTCTGTATTCTTATTTTCAATTGTCTGGCAATCAGTTTATTTATCCTATAGATGATGCTTATATCCATTTGGCGATTGCGAGAAAATTTGGAGAGTCGGGTTTTTGGTCTATTAATTTTAATAGTTTCGACAGTGGTTCATCCTCCATTCTTTATACGTTAATATTAAGTTCATTAATCAAAGTTTTTGGCGATAATCTGTATTATCCGATGGTTGTAAACATCATTGCAGGATATTTTACAGTTTACTGGGTTTACAGGTTTTTCAAAGATTTTTATTCTGAAAAAGAGCTGAAGTTAGGTTTGTTTATCTTTTTGCCAATCTCCTTATTATATATGACGGTTATTCTGGGAATGGAACAAACGATTCATATGTTGTTGTCTGTAATGGCAATTTATTTTATCAAGAAAAATATTGAATCCAATTTCAAACAATTTGACTTTATTAAATTACTGATCGTGATTTTCTTTCTATCAGTGATTCGTTTTGAAAGTATGTTTTTCGTTCTTTGTTTGGGAATGATTTTATTACTTGACAGAAAAATCAAAGAAGGAATTTCGGTATTTGTGGTTGGTTTTTTACCAATTGTTATTTTTGGATTGATCTCTATTCAACAAGGTGGGTTTTTCTTTCCCAATTCTGTTATTATCAAAGGAAGCTATCCTGAAGGTAATATTCTAATGAGTGTTTGGGTAATATTCAAAAAAGGAATTTTGCTGAATATCTCTTTCTACAAATTGTTTCTTTTTCCAATTGTTTGTGCAATTATTATCTTGTTTGATTCTTGCAAAAATCAAGGTTTAAAATCCCTTATTAAAAATAATAAAATCTTTTTTCTGGTTTTCGGAACTGTTCTTTTGCAAAGTCTTTTTGCGATAATCAAATATCGGTATGAAAATTATTTGATGATTATGTTGGTCATGATTTTAATTCCACCAGCTATTGAATATTTTAAACAAATCAACATTAATAAGAGAAATATCAACAGTTTGATTTTTATTGGCTCTTTTGTTGGTTTTTGTTTGATAGGAATTTATCGATTCATTTATTCTCATCCAGTTCTGAAAGTTTCTTCCAAAAATGTTGAAGAACAACAAGTGGAAATGGGAAAATTTTTGAATCAATTTTATCGAGGACAAAAAACAGTAGCCAATGATATTGGAGCAATTGCTTACTTTGGAAATGTACAATTATTAGATATTGTTGGTCTGGGTTCGACAGATGTGGCTAAGTTCTATGTCGAAAACAAAGGATTGGATAAAATTGAATTTGATAAAAAGTACAATCAGTTTCTATCCAATTATATTTCTGAAAATCATTATAAAGTAGCTGTTATCTATCCGAATTGGTATCCGAATGATATTCCTAAAAGTTGGATTCCCGTTGCATCCTGGAAAATCGAAAATAATCTGGGAACCGCACAGAATCGGGTGGTTTGGTATTCATTCAGTAACACTGATGCCAATATTTTAAGAGAAAATCTGAGAAAATTCAATCTCAATAAAAATGTAACTCAATATTACTATATTTATAAATAAAAAATCCAGCTTTAATTAGCTGGATTTTAGTTTAAATTTACTTTCCAAGATATGAATTATACATCCAAACTTCTTTTTCTTGTTCCGTGATATAATCACTCATTTGAGAATTGGTTCCTTCATCGCCTGCTTTTTCAGTAATATCAAGCAGTTCTCTTTGCAGGTTGATGACAACTTTGAAAGATTCTAAAATTATTTCAACACTTTTATTTCCGTCACTCACTTCTTTACTTTCCTTGATAGTAGAAACTTTAAGATAGTCAGAATAGTTATGCGCTGGCGTTGCGCCAAGAGTCAATATTCTTTCTGCAATTTCATCAATTTTAAGAACCAGACTGTTATAAAGTTCCTCAAATTTTGGATGAAGGGTGAAGAATTGATCTCCTTTTATATTCCAATGGGAACCTCTTGTGTTTTGATAGAAAACTGAATAATTGGCTAATAAAATATTAAGTTTTTCTGAGATGTTTTTGCAATCGGCTTCTTTCAGTCCGATTAATGCTGCATTTTTCATATTATAAAGTTTAATTGATTTAAATTGACAAATTGATTGTTGAAAATCGTATTCCAATAATCAATAATCTTTCCAAAATTACAGATTTGCAGATTCAGTATGCAATGAAAATAAATAACTGAATTATTGAAAAATTAAATCGATAATTATTTTTCATGTAACTGCTTGTGGATTAAAAAATTATTCATATTTTTGCACCCTAAAATAAAAAGCAATTAAATGCCTACTATTCAACAATTAGTTAGAAAAGGAAGAGTCGCACTTACCAAGAAGAGTAAATCGGCTGCACTTGATTCTTGTCCACAAAGACGAGGTGTATGTACGAGAGTATATACTACCACACCTAAGAAACCTAACTCTGCACTTAGAAAAGTTGCAAGGGTAAGACTTTCAAACGGTAAAGAAGTTAACGCCTATATCCCAGGTGAAGGACATAATCTTCAAGAGCACTCGATAGTATTGGTACGCGGGGGGAGAGTAAAAGATTTACCAGGAGTAAGATACCACATCGTAAGAGGTGCGTTGGATACTGCTGGAGTAAGCGGAAGAACTCAAAGAAGATCTAAGTACGGAGCTAAGAGACCTAAGCCAGGTCAAGCTGCAGCTGCACCGGCTAAAGGAAAGAAAAAATAATCATTAAATAAGGTACAGAAACAATGAGAAAGACAAAAGCGAAAAAAAGACCGTTGTTACCAGATCCAAAGTTTAATGATCAATTGGTAACTAGATTCGTAAACAACTTGATGCTTGACGGTAAAAAGTCAATCGCATTCAAAATATTCTATGATGCTTTAGAGATTGTAGAAACTAAAAAAGGAGAAACTGAAAAAACTGCACTGGAAATCTGGAAAGATGCATTAACTAACGTTATGCCTCACGTAGAAGTACGTTCTAGAAGAGTAGGTGGAGCTAACTTTCAGATTCCTATGCCAATCAGAGCTGACAGAAAAATTTCTATGGCAATGAAATGGTTAATCCTTTACTCTAAAAAGAGAAATGATAAGTCAATGGCTTTGAAATTGGCTAACGAAGTTGTAGCTGCTTCAAGAGAAGAAGGTGCTGCTTACAAGAAAAAATCTGATACTCACAAAATGGCGGAAGCTAACAAAGCTTTCTCACACTTTAAATTCTAATTAGAAATGAGTAGAGATCTTAAATTTACAAGAAATATTGGTATTGCTGCGCACATCGATGCTGGTAAAACTACTACTACAGAAAGAATCTTATTCTACACTGGAGTAAACCATAAAATTGGTGAAGTTCACGATGGTGCTTCTACAATGGACTGGATGGAGCAAGAGGCGGAAAGAGGTATTACCATTACTTCTGCTGCAACTACTTGTTCTTGGAACTTTCCAACAGACCAAGGTAAGCCATTAGCTGATACTAAACCGTACCACTTCAACATCATCGATACACCAGGACACGTTGACTTCACAGTAGAAGTAAACAGATCTTTGAGAGTATTGGATGGATTGGTATTCCTTTTCTCTGCAGTAGATGGAGTAGAACCTCAGTCTGAAACAAACTGGAGACTTGCTGACAACTACAAAGTTGCAAGAATGGGATTCGTAAACAAAATGGACAGACAAGGTGCTGACTTCCTTAACGTGGTAAATCAGGTTAAGACTATGTTGGGATCTAATGCCGTTCCAATCGTTTTGCCAATCGGTGCTGAAGAAGATTTCAAAGGTGTTGTAGACTTAATCAAAAACAGAGCTATCATCTGGGATGAAGCTGGACAAGGTGCTACTTTCGAGGTAGTTCCAATTCCGGAAGATATGAAAGATGAAGTTCTTGAATACAGAGAGAAATTAGTAGAAGCTGTTTCTGAATATGATGAAACTTTGATGGAGAAATTCTTCGAAGATCCGGATTCAATTACAGAAGAAGAAATCAATGCTGCATTGAGAGCTGCTACTATCGACCTATCTATTATTCCAATGACTTGTGGTTCTTCGTTCAAGAACAAAGGAGTACAGTTTATGTTGGATGCAGTATGTAAATACTTGCCTTCTCCATTGGATAAAGACGATATCAAAGGTACAGATCCAAGAACTGATGCTGAGATCTTCAGAAAACCAGATGTAAAAGAACCTTTCGCAGCTTTGGCATTTAAGATTGCTACCGATCCTTTCGTAGGAAGATTGGCATTCTTCAGAGCATATTCTGGAAGATTGGATGCAGGTTCTTATATCCTGAACACCCGTTCTGGAGATAAAGAAAGAATCTCAAGAATCTATCAGATGCACGCTAACAAGCAAAATCCTGTAGAATATATTGAAGCAGGAGATATTGGTGCAGCGGTAGGTTTCAAATCTATCAAAACTGGTGATACTATGTGTGACGAGAAAAACCCAATCGTTCTAGAATCGATGGTTTTCCCTGATCCGGTAATTGGTATCGCTGTTGAGCCTAAAACTAAAGCTGACCAGGATAAAATGGGTAACGCTTTAGCTAAATTGGCTGAAGAAGATCCTACTTTTACAGTGAGAACTGACGAGGCTTCTGGACAAACGATTATTTCTGGTATGGGTGAGCTTCACTTAGATATCATTGTTGACCGTATGAGAAGAGAATTCAAGGTTGAAGTTAACCAAGGACAGCCTCAGGTAGAGTACAAAGAAAATCTTACAAAAGTTGCCAGCCATAGAGAAGTTTACAAAAAACAATCTGGTGGTAAAGGTAAATTTGCGGATATCGTATTTGATCTTGGACCAGCTGACGAAGGTAAAATTGGTTTAGAATTCGTTAACGAGATCAAAGGTGGTAACGTTCCTAGAGAATTTGTTCCTGCCATTGAAAAAGGCTTTAAAGCTGCAATGAAGAACGGTCCTTTGGCTGGTTTCGAAGTTGAAGGTATTAAAGTTACTCTTAAAGACGGATCTTTCCACGCGGTGGATTCTGATGCACTTTCTTTCGAAATGGCTGCTAAATTAGGATTTAAAGAAGCGGGACGTGCTGCTAAACCAGTAATTATGGAGCCTATTATGAAATTGGAGGTTGTAACTCCGGAAGAATATATGGGTAACATCATTGGTGACCTTAACAAGAGAAGAGGTACAATCAGTGGACAAGAAGAAAAGAACGGTGCCGTTGTTATCAAAGGTTCAGTTCCATTGTCTGAGATGTTTGGATATGTTACAACTCTAAGAACACTTTCATCAGGAAGAGCTACTTCTTCTATGGAATTAGAGAAGTACCAAGCGACTCCTCAAAACGTTGCTGAAGATATCATTGCTAAAGCAAAAGGTTAATTTTTAAAGTACAAGAAATGTCACAAAGAATCAGAATAAAATTAAAATCTTACGATTATAACTTGGTAGACAAGTCTGCTGAGAAAATCGTAAAAACGGTAAAGGCTACTGGTGCTGTTGTAAACGGACCAATTCCATTGCCAACGAATAAGAGAATCTTCACTGTGTTGAGATCTCCTCACGTAAACAAGAAAGCTAGAGAGCAGTTCCAATTGTCAGCTCACAAGAGATTGATGGATATCTACTCTTCTTCTTCTAAAACTGTTGATGCTCTAATGAAATTAGAACTTCCTTCAGGAGTTGACGTTGAAATTAAAGTGTGATAAATATGCTGGAAGATGGAAGTCGGAAGATTGAAGTTTTTTAGCAACACCTTAAATATAAATCCCTTTTCGAAAGAAGAGGGATTTTTTTATGAACAAAAATGAATGTTAATAAAATTAATAGAACTTAAAAAAACCTTAAAGAATAGGTGTAAATTAATTTATCAAATTCGTGTTTTAAATAGATAAACTAAATCTAATTGTTAAAGTTTTAATATTTTTTAAAAAACTATGTAATATTTACAATAAAATATTACATTTGTCGCCTTAATTTTATGAATATGAAGAAAATTTTAGTCACTTTGTTATTTGCTGCAACACTTCCAATGGTAAGTGCACAGTGGCACAAAACAGAAATGCATGGTAATAAGCTTAGAGCAACTGCCAATGATAAGTCTTATTATACTTTAGATCTATCTCAATTGAAAAATCAATTGTCATCAGCGCAAAGAATGAAAGAAGGAAATGAAGGTGTTGAAATCAGTATCCCGACAATTGATGGGAAGGCAGAAAGATTCAAAGTTTTTAGTTTTCCGGTAATGGTAGATGAATTGGCTAGTCAATATCAGTTGGGGTCATACTATGGAGTCAGTATTTCTGATCCTACTGTTACGGTTAGATTCAGTATTGCACCAAACGATTTCCAGTCAATGATGTTCAGAAATGGTGTTTCAGAATTTATTGAGCCTGCCAATACGGACAAAACTGTTTATGGTGTTCACTATAAAACCGGTAAGTCGGAAGCGAACGGTGTATTTTGTTCTACAAAAGAGCCGGGACACCAAGATGTAAGCAAATTAATTCAACAGGGTAATGACTATGTAAGTAGCCCAATGTTCACCCAAAGAAGTTCTGATAAGAAATATAGAACATTACGTTTGGCGATGTCTACTACGGCAGAATATGGTAACTTTTTTGGAGGAACAACAGCTGGTGCTTTAGCTCAAGTCAATGCCACTTTAACAAGGGTGAATGGTGTGTTTGAAAAAGAGTTAGGTCTTCATTTGATTATGCAAAATTATCCATCTTTATTATATTATGGAACAGTAACAGCAGATCCATATTCTACAGTAACTAGTGCATCATCTCCTCCGGATGCTTGGAATAGTCAATTGATGAATACTTTGCATTCTGTTGTGGGTGACGCTAATTTTGATATTGGTCATCTCTTCGGTGCTTCTGGTGGTGGCGGTAATGCTGGTTGTATCGGTTGTGTTTGTAGCAATACGCTTGCAATAGGCAATGGAAGTGCTACAGACACTTATAAAGGTGCTGGAATTACTTCACCAGCGACAGGAACTAAAAACCCTTCAACAACCTATCCGCCTTCAGGTGATAGTTTTGATATAGACTATGTAGCTCATGAATTGGGTCATCAACTTGGCGCGTATCATACGTATAGCTGGTATGAAGGCACAGGAGTTAATTATGAGCCTGGCTCAGGATCAACAATTATGGGTTATGCGGGTATTACTGGAAGTGATCTTGATGTTCAAGCACATTCAGACGCATATTTCCATGTTGGAAGTATTTCTAATATACAGACCAATTTGGCGCTTTCATCTAAAACATGTGATATAGAAACAGCTATCTCAAACAGCCCTCCGGTAATTACATCAATGCCGACTTATACTATTCCTTTGAATACAGCCTTTGCACTTACAGCTACAGCTACAGATCCTGATGGGGATTCTATGACTTACTGTTGGGAACAAATTAACAGTTCTGCTTCTGTAATTGGAGATCCTTGGGCGGATGGCGCAGGTATTAGTAATAATACATCTTACGGAAGTGGTCACGTTTTAGGAGCTACGGCTTCAGGAGCTATGTTTAGATCACTAGCTCCAGTAGTATCACCAACACGGTATTTTCCAACGCTAGCAACTGTATTAGGCGGAGCTGTAAAAAATATGGCTATTTGGGAATCGACTTCTTCAGTAGCAAGATCTACTGTATTCAGAATTACAGTTAGAGATCTAAATGCTACCAACCCACAAACTGCTTTCGCAAATCAAGTGGTAACAGTAGGTTCTGCTGCCGCTTTCACAGTAAATACGCCTCCAACACTTGCAGCTGGTAGTAACTCCACTGTAACATGGGTGGTTTCTGGAACAACAGCTTCCCCTTACAATGTGGCAAATGTTAAAATAGATTTCACTTCAGACAGTGGCGCAACTTGGACTACTTTAGCTGCATCTGTTCCTAATTCAGGGACTGCAAGTGTAGCCATACCTTCTACATTGGTAGGAAAGTCTGGGCATATCAGAGTTTCAGCAATTGGCAATGTTTTCTATGCCGTGAAGCCTGCAACAGTAAGCGCTACTATGGCTGTTTCAGATGTTTCTACAAAATCGGTACAAGTATATCCTAACCCTGTAAAAGATGTGTTGAACGTTTCCAACGTTTCTACAGCTTCTACTTACGAGATCTTCAATGCGGCTGGTCAAGTGGTTTCAAGAGGAACTTTGGCTAATGAAAAAGTTTCAGTGAACAGCCTGATAAAAGGGGTTTACTTCATCAATATCGATGACAACGGAACAGTGGTGAAAACTAAATTCGTTAAACAATAAACTAACTAAACTTTTATTTAAACCAAATCCGCTTCAGAATTTTCTGAAGCGGATTTTTTATAGGGCAATTATTTTAAGAATGAGAGTTGCTCGACCCAAAGTCCTACCAATGCGGCAAGTGTTCCATAATTCTTCATGATAAGATAAGTTCCGGCAGGATCAAGATTTTCTGCTAATCTCGAACGAGTGTCTCCGCCCGATATTGAATTAAAAGTGAAGTAAATTAAATTTCTTATCATAAATGTTAAAAGCAAACTATTTCGTACAAGGCTTCAAATATTTGCATACTTTTGGCGAAATTTTATAACCCAAAAAATACAATTATGAATAAATTAATTTTAGGCCTTAGTGTCGTAGTGTTTTCAATCAGCTGTAGTTCAAATGACGATGAGAATGTACCGACTGATCCAGTGGTAGAAATACCAGTCTTGCCTACCAAACTTTCCTTCAGCAATGACACTCCTGCGACTGTAAAATACGATGGCAACAAGATATCAGAAATATCTTATGTTGGCGGTAAGCTTGTTTATGAGTACACTGGCAATCTCATTACAAGAATTACGGAATACAGTGGTTCAAGCGTGAAAGAAATCACAACGGATTTCTCATACAGTAATGATAAACTGGTGAAAATAGTAGCCGTAGAGACCAATAATTCTACAAAAACAACCACTTATTCTTATCCTGATGCCAATAGTATTAGTTTTATAGAGACCAGAAATTATACTTCTGCAGGCACACCTCAAGTGGACAAAGATGTGACCACATTAACGTTGAACAATGGCAATATCGTAGCCGAAGAAACTACCTATTCCCACAATAATTCTGTAGCGGGTAAAATTTCCTCTACATATACTTATGATGATAAAAAGAGTGTATATTCCAATGTTCTGGGATATGATAAAATAATAGCTTACAACTATTCTACAATGGATGATATTACTGCAAGCAAGAACAATATTTTGACAAAAAATCAGACGAATACTACAGTCTCTGGCAGCTTAAATAAGTATAAAAATGTGAATACAATAACTTATTCTACGGCTGGTTATCCAACGCAAATAATGACCAAACAATTTAGCGAAAATAATCAGCAGACCGACAGTTATAGCATTTCTTACGAATACAACAAATAGCATAATTGCAATGTTGCGCAGTCAATGTTGTTCGGTTGTTAATCCATAAAACAAAAAAAGCCACCTCAAAATCGAGGTGGCTTTGCTTTTATAAAACCGAAACTTACTTCCTGGTATAATATCCAAAATACAGGCAACTGCTTTGGAGATTTTTGTAGGTTGCCGTTTGGCTGTAGTTGGTTTTTAACTGGGCAAAGGCTGTTCTGTATTTTTCATTTTTGGTTTTGTTGAAGAGCAGTTCCTGTTGCTTGGACTTCTCATCGTAATTAGGGTCGTTGTAATTTATCTTCAGTGGGTTGTTGGCTTCCCATTGGTAATATTTCCCTTGCTCGGCGCTTGCCATTTGGAAAAGGATTCTTGCTTGGTTTTCTTTGTCTTTTGAAAGGTTCAAAGCTCTCTTGTAATAATTGATGGCGAGGTCAAAGTTGTCAGGCTCTACATAACTTCGGCTAGAGAAGTTTTTGTAGTAGAGATAAAACGGCGATTGCAGCTCATTTCCAAACTGAAACTTCGGACCGTTGTAATTATCAACATCCATCACAAAGATTTCTCTAAAATAGCCTAAAACCGAAGTGTTATAAAGAAGATTCCCCAAAAGCTGATTGGCCAGTCTTGCTTTGTCATCATTGCCTTTCCCAATATTCTCCAGCTGAATCATCGCGTCTGCTAGTTCTATTTTGTTCATTTTATTTTTGATGAATGGGAAGTTGGAAAGTCCTTCTGCCTTCATCGTTTCCTCAGGCTTGCTCTGGAAACTTTCCCAAACGTTGTACCCGAAAACCAGACTCGAGATATTGTTGAAACCATTATAAACGCCATTCTCAAAAGTCATCGGTTTCTGAGAATAGACTTTGCCTTCTTCTTTCCATTCGCCGACCATCCTCGGGATGCCTTTGTAGTTTTTGGCTTTGGCGTAATATTCTTTCGCTTTTTTGAAATCTGCCAGTCGCATCGCGCGGTCACCATAGATGACATTGAAGAACGACTCCGGGTCGGCTATGTCTTCCATTTTCTTCACGAGGTATTTTTCGAAAGCTGTTTTGTTAGATTTTTTATAAAACTCTTCTACCTTTTTCACGAGGTCAGAATTCGGGTTGTACTGCAGGTCGGAGAGGCTGTTGTTCATCAGGAAAGATTTGGCATCTTCCTTCTGAATAAAATAACGGTTGGCCAAGATATCTATTACAAAATCCTTGGTGGAGGGTAGAGATTCCCAATTTTGGGTTTGGGCTTTCTGGTCAAAGACTGGTCCGTATTTTTTCATCAGCGTATCTTCAAATGATGGCGTGATGGTGGGTTGCGACACAATTTCATTCAGCATCTTGAATTTCTCTATCTCCGCCAGATAGTTTTTGTCCGTGGTTTTGATTTGAGACAAGATAGCCTGACTGCCTTTGTAATCGGTATTCAGGAATTTGATGTAGGATTCGCAGCGTTGCCAAAACTCGTCCGCGCCTTTTTTATTTTTAGCAAGGACGATGGTTGCTTCCAAATCTCTTGCGAAGTCTTTGCTTTCCTGAGCGTAATTGTCCGGAGCATAAACGGGCAATCTTTTGTTTCGGAAGTGGTCGCAGTCTTTGTCGTTGCAATAAGGATTCACAACCAAATAATTTCTTTCAAGTTGATTGATGGCGCGCACGGTCAAAACCTTCAGGATATCAGAGTCTGTATTGTTTGCAATCATTTTGTTCATAATCGGAACCGGATTGTTGAACGAGTTGTAGGCCAAAAGGAAGTACGCCATATTTTTGTCTTCCGGCGTTTTGGTCTGTGCTAAGATTTTGTTGAAGTCTTTATCCGTCGCCAAAAACATCGAGTTGTAGGCACTTTCTTTCTTGTTCTTGGTATTCTTGAATACCTGGAAAAAATCCCAGTTGGCTTTGTCCAGTTGTTTCAGTCCGCGTTCGGCACCAGCTTTTTGGTCCAGCGCATAGTAATACATATGATTCTTCAGCTTCAGCGGTTCCACATAGGTTTGGAAAGCATCAATAGCAGTTTGATATTTTCTGTTGTAGTGGTTGAAGCGCACAATTTGATAAGCATATCTCAGTTTGATTTCCGGATTGCTTGTCGCTTTATAAAGCGAAATCAGGACGCTGTTGGTCTTCGCATAATTGAGTTGCGTGGCGTTTTTGTCTTTGGCATCACTTGTCTGATACGAGTAAGCATCTGGAGTAGGAACGTAATTGATGCGCATATAAGGCTCCATATATTTGGCCTGAATCAGATAATCCATCGCTTCCTGATATTGGGTGTAAAAACCTTTCCCCAATTTCTGAAATAACGGATGCGTGAGCTGACCTTTCTTGATGTTGTTCAGATGTTTGATATCCACTTTGGTTACCAAGGCATTGGTTTCTTCGTAAGTCAGTTTGTTGTTGAAGTATTTGACCCAAGCTTCTATATTTTCGTCAGGGATATTTTTGTCAGTTCTGCCATCGTAATCGTATCCGTAGAAATGACTGCTGTAAGTCAACAGGAATGGTTCGTAGGTTTTGTCGTGAATGATTTCCTGAGCAAAGAGGTTGAAATATTCATAATCTGGGTCGTACCAAGAGCAGGCATTGGAATTTTGCTGGAAACCAAGAAAGATGACGGCGGTTAGTAGTAGTTTTTTCATTGGATTAATGTTTCAGTTTTGAACCACAAAAGGCACAAAAGTTTAATTTGATTTAAGTCTTGAAAAAGTTTACAAAATCAATATTAAAGTTTCTTTTGTGGTTTAATGATTCTATTTTAAAATAGTTTTATAGTTTCTGGTAAATCGTTCGTCCAGATGATAATATATAAGGTTTGGTTTATAGTTTAATTTTTCATTGATGAAATTAATACTTTCCAGAATATCTTTCTCAGGAATCTCCTCGATTTTGATTTTGAAACCTTTGTTGAGATATATTCCGAAATAGAAATCGTCTGTCAGAACTTCAAAATTGTTGTCATTGGTTTTTCTGAATTTTTTATTCTGCATCAATTCCTCTGCCGTTAATGCATTGATGAGTTTTTTCTTTCCAACGTGATTGGTTACGATTCCCCAAGAGTAGATCGGCAAAGCCACATCCAGTTTCACAGGATAATCGTCAATGTGTTTCAGGTAGGATTTCAAAGTCTTTACATCCAGGATAGAATTCTGTTGTTGGTTTTTCAATGGGGAAGAAGTGGCATAGCACATCAGGTACATTTTTTCCACCGGTGGAATTCCCGTTTGCGTTTTATCTTTCACCTGATGAAGTCTCAGCGTGCAGGTCACATTCTTCTTCGATATTTTTTTGAGCGTTTGCAGGAATTTGAAATAATCGGCTTTTGTAGAAGTGGTCCAATCGCTGTCAATTTGGATTTCATTTTCAAGATTAAGATGATGATTGTTTTTAATCCTATTAATATGGTCGTTGATTTGATAAGCCAAGAACTCGATTTCATTTGGTTTGATATTAAACCAAGTTTCATTGGTAATAAAAATTACGGGAACGATTTTTTTATTAATGGAAGGATCTTTCTCAATAGAAATCACGCCAACTTCCAAAAATTGATCATTCTGTTTTACCACATCGAAGAATCGGGTGTATAGATTTGGGACTTTGCTTTTGTTTAAGGTTTGCTTTTCATTCTCAGTCAAACTTAGTTTGGAACGCCAATAGTAAAAACCATAGTCGTTGTTAACCTCGGTCTTAGAACAACTGATAATTAAAATAAAAATAAGCAGTTGCAAAAATCTTGTCATAGCAATTGTTTAGGAACATTAATATTAATGATTATAATGAAATCATAAAAGGAATTTAAGATAAAATAAAATTCAACACCACATTCTCCTTAATGTTTAACTTTGAAAATAAAAAATGAACAATAAAAATCTCTTCGAAAAATTTTCCAATTGGGCAACCAATTTTACCGGCAGTTCTTTCGCATTTATAGGAGCCGTGTTAATTGTTGCGATTTGGGGAATCACCGGTCCTGTTTTTAAATACTCAGAAACCTGGCAGTTGGTCATCAATACTGGTACGACGATTATCACATTCTTAATGGTGTTTTTGATACAAAAATCTCAGAACAAAGACAGCAAAGCCATTCAATTGAAACTCAACGAACTCATCGCCGCCAGCAAACAAGCGAGTAACAGAATGGTAGACATTGAAGATTTGACGGAGAAAGAACTGGATCAGCTCCACAATTATTTTGTAAAAATTGCGGAATTGTCTAAAAATGCTGAAAATATCCACAAATGCTATTCTATAGATGCCGCCGAGAAAAAGCATAAAACCAAATATCAGGATAAAGAATTGTAGTAATCCCATTTTCGAAGAGGATTCAAAATGAATAATTCATCAAAATATTCGTAACTCACAAATTATCAAATAATTTCCGAATAAATATTTGTCAATATAAAAAATATTCATACATTTGCACACTCATTTTAGGGAAAGAGTATGCCTATTTCAGACATAGAATATTACGAAAACCGCTAAAGTGTAAGTTTTAATATAATAGATATATATAAATAATGTCAGGTATTATTGGAAAAAAAATCGGGATGACATCTCTGTTTGACGAGAACGGCAAAAACATGCCTTGTACCGTTATTCAAGCAGGTCCATGCTCGGTTTTACAGGTCAGAACCGAAGAGGTTGACGGATATGTTGCCGTTCAACTAGGTTTCGATGACAAGAGTGAGAAGAACGTTGGTAAAGCGTTAGCTGGTCATTTTAAAAAGGCTGGTTCAACTCCTAAAGCTAAGTTGGTAGAATTCAGAAATGCATTCGAACACGAAGTTAAAATAGGAGACACAGTAGAAGTTAACATGTTTGCAGAAGGTGAATATGTGGATGTAACAGGAACTTCTAAAGGTAAAGGATTCCAAGGTGTTGTTAAAAGACACGGTTTTGGAGGTGTAATGCAAGCAACTCACGGACAGCACAACAGACTTAGAGCTCCAGGTTCTATCGGTGCGGGTTCAGATCCATCTAGAGTATTCAAAGGGATGAGAATGGCAGGCAGAATGGGAGGTGATCAGGTAACTGTTCAAAACCTTCAAGTGTTAAAAGTTGATGAGGAACAAAATCTTTTAGTAGTAAAAGGTGCTATTCCGGGAGCGAAAAATTCTTATGTAATTATCAAGAAATGGAACTAGTAGTATTAAATACATCAGGAAAAGAAACCGGAAGAAAAGTAACTCTTGACGAAACAGTTTTCGGAATTGAGCCAAATCAGCATGCGGTTTACTTAGAAGTAAAACAATATCTTGCTGCACAGCGTCAAGGTACTCATAAGTCTAAAGAAAGAAGCGAGATTACTGCTTCTACTAGAAAACTTAAAAAGCAAAAAGGTTCAGGTTCTGCAAGATATGGTGATATCAAGTCGCCAACTTTCAGAGGTGGAGGTAGAGTTTTTGGTCCAAAACCAAGAGACTACAGATTCAAATTGAACAAGTCTTTGAAAAGATTAGCTAAAAAATCTGTTCTTTCTCAAAAATTGAAAGATAACAGCGTTAGAGTTTTAGAGAATTTCAATTTTGATGCTCCTAAGACCAAAGAATTCATCACTTTGTTGGATGCTTTGACTCTTACAGGTAAGAAATCATTATTCGTACTTCCTGAGTCTAACAAGAATGTATATTTATCTTCAAGAAACTTACCTAAAACTAAAGTTTTGAATTATAATGAGATTTCTTCTTATGATTTGATCAACGCAGGTGAGATTATCTTCTTGGAAGATGCAGTAGAAAAATTTCAGGAAAACTTAAAGAAATAAATCAATGTCACTAATTATTAAACCAATCATTTCAGAAAAAGCGAACTATCTTACTGAGTTAAGAGGTGCTTATTCTTTCTTAGTTGCTCCAAAAGCAAACAAGATCCAGATCAAGGGTGCAATTGAAGCACACTACGGTGTAAAAGTAGCTGACGTTAGAACGATGATTTATGCGCCTAAAGTTTCTACTAAAAATACAAAAAAAGGACTTCAAGTTGGGAAAACCAATAAATTGAAAAAAGCAGTGGTAACACTAGCTGCTGGAGAAGTTATTGATATTTTCGCAACTAATTAATTAATTATAAATAATAGTAATGTCTGTTAGAAAATTAAAACCTATCACCCCAGGACAGAGATTCAGAGTTGTAAACAACTTTGAGGAAATTACTACCAACAAACCAGAGAAATCTCTAACAGTTGGTATTAGTAAGTCAGGTGGACGTAACCAAACTGGTAAAATGACCATGCGTTACACCGGAGGTGGACACAAAAAGAAATACAGAATTATCGACTTCAAAAGAAATAAATTCGATGTTGAAGCAACGGTAAAAACTGTAGAATATGATCCAAACAGAACTGCTTTCATCGCTTTGGTGGAGTATACTGATGGGGAGAAGAGATATATCATCGCTCCAAACGGGATTAAAGTTGACCAGAAAATTGTTTCTGGAGACAATGTAGAGCCTAATGTAGGAAACGCAATGAAATTGAAAAATATTCCATTGGGTACAGTAATCTCTTGTATCGAATTGAAACCTGGACAAGGTGCAATTATGGCAAGAAGTGCTGGTTCTTCAGCTCAATTGACTTCTAGAGATGGAAAATATGCCATCGTTAAATTGCCTTCTGGAGAATCTAGAATGATTCTTACAGAATGTATCGCAATGGTGGGTTCTGTTTCTAACTCAGATCATCAGTTAACTGTATCAGGTAAGGCTGGTAGAAGCAGATGGTTAGGTAGAAGACCTAGAACAAGACCGGTTGTAATGAACCCTGTAGATCACCCAATGGGAGGTGGTGAAGGACGTTCTTCTGGAGGTCACCCAAGATCTAGAAACGGTATGCCGGCTAAAGGTTACAAAACTAGAAAGAAAAACAAAGCGTCTAACCGTCATATCATATCTAAACGTAAATAATTATGGCAAGATCACTTAAAAAAGGACCATTTATTCATCATACTTTAGATAAAAAGGTTCAGGCAAATATCGAGTCTAATAAAAAGACTGTAATCAAAACTTGGTCTAGAGCGTCTATGATCTCTCCAGACTTCGTAGGTCAAACTATTGCTGTACACAACGGGAAATCTTTTATCCCGGTTTATGTTACTGAGAACATGGTTGGACACAAGTTAGGCGAATTTTCTCCGACAAGATCTTTCAGAGGTCACGGTGGTAACAAAAATAAAGGAGGTAGATAATCATGGGATCAAGAAAAAGAGAAAGTGCATTAGCACGTAAAATAGCAAACCAAGATGTGGCAAAAGCGTTACACAACGATTGCCCTTCTTCTCCAAGAAAAATGAGATTAGTTGCTGATATCATCAGAGGAGTAGAGGTAGAAAGAGCTCTATCTATCCTTAAGTTTTCAAAGAAAGGTGCTTCTGAGAAATTAGAAAAAGTATTACTTTCTGCGATTGCTAACTGGCAAACTAAAAACGAAGGGGCTGACATCGAGGAAGCAAACCTTATCGTTAAAGAAATATTCGTGGATAGTGCAAGACAATTGAAGAGACTAAGACCGGCACCACAAGGTAGAGGTTATAGAATCAGAAAGAGATCAAACCACATTACACTAATCTTAGGTACTAAAAATTAATTCAAGGTATGGGACAGAAGACAAATCCAATTGGTAACAGATTAGGTATCATCAGAGGATGGGATTCTAACTGGTTTGGTGGTAAAAACTACGGTGATAGAATTGCTGAAGATTACAAAATCAGAAGATACCTTGAAGCAAGATTATCTAAAGGTGGTATTTCAAAAATATATATTGAGAGAACACTTAAATTAGTAACTGTAACTATCACGACTGCAAGACCAGGTTTAATCATCGGGAAAGGCGGACAAGAAGTTGACAAACTAAAAGAAGAGTTGAAAAAATTGACTGGAAAAGATATCCAAATCAATATTTTCGAAATCAAGAGACCTGAGCTAGATGCAGTACTTGTTGCTGACAGCATTGCTAAGCAAATCGAAAACCGTATCTCTTACAGAAGAGCTGTGAAAATGGCAATCGCTTCTACAATGAGAATGGGTGCAGAGGGAATCAAAGTTCAGATTTCTGGAAGATTGAACGGTGCTGAGATGGCTCGTTCTGAAAACTTCAAAGAAGGAAGAATCCCATTATCTACTTTCCGTGCAGATATCGATTACCATATCGGTGAAGCATTGACTCAGTACGGTAAACTAGGAGTGAAAGTTTGGATTATGAAAGGAGAAGTGTATGGTAAAAGAGACCTTACTCCACTTGTAGGACAACAGAAAAAAGGACCTTCTGGAGGACGTAATGACAGAAATGACAGAGGCGGAGACAGAGACAATAGAGGAGGAGATAGAAAACCAAGAAGAAATAATTAATAAAATTTTAGAGGACAGTTTTTAAATGACCGTTACTTTTTTAAAATCTAAATTCTAAAATCTAAAATTTAAAATTATGTTACAACCAAAAAGAACCAAATTCCGTAGAGTTCATAAGATGAAAATGAAGGGGATTGCCCAAAGAGGGAATCAACTTGCTTACGGAACTTTCGGAATCAAAGCTACTGAAGGAGCTTGGGTTACTGCAAGACAAATTGAAGCGGCTCGTATTGCTGCTACAAGATATATGAAAAGAGAGGGTCAACTATGGATCAAAATATTTCCAGATAAGCCTATTACTAAAAAACCAGCCGAAGTAAGGATGGGTAAAGGTAAAGGTGCTGTAGAATATTGGGTGGCTGTAGTGAAACCTGGTAAAATTATGTTCGAAGTTGGTGGAGTACCTTACGAAGTAGCAAAAGAAGCTCTTAGGCTTGCTGCTCAGAAGTTACCAATCGTTACCAAATTCGTAGTTGCAAACGATTTCGTTAAACCTCTATAATCTCTATTAAAATGAAAAACGCTGACATCAAAAATTTAAGCAAAGAGGATTTACAAAACCAATTGGCTGATGCTAAAGCTAACTATGCTAAAACTAAGCTAGCTCACAAAATCAGTCCACTTGAAAATCCAATCTTAATCAGAGATTTGAGAAGATCGATCGCAAGACTTAACACAGAGTTAACTAACAAACAATAATTCCTTTTTACAATGGACAGAAATTTAAGAAAAGAAAGAATCGGAATAGTTTCCAGCAATAAAATGGAAAAGACTATTGTTGTTAGTGAAACTACGAGAGTAAAACATCCAATGTACGGTAAATTCGTTTTGAAAACGAAAAAATATACTGCACACGATGAGAACAACGAATGCACAGAAGGAGATACAGTTCTAATTACTGAAACTAGACCTTTGAGCAAGAGCAAGAGATGGAGATTAGTAAGAATCATAGAAAAAGCTAAATAATGTTACAAACCGAATCAAGACTAAAAGTTGCTGATAACACAGGTGCGAAAGAGGTACTAGTGATCAGAGTTCTAGGTGGTACTAGAAGAAGATATGCTTCAGTTGGTGATAAAATCGTTGTAACTATCAAAGATTCTACACCATCAGGTAATGCAAAAAAAGGACAAGTATCTAAAGCAGTTGTAGTAAGAACTAAAAAAGCAGTTAGAAGAAAAGATGGATCTTACATCAAATTCGAAGACAATGCTTGTGTACTTCTTAACGCTGCTGGAGAAATGAGAGGAACACGTGTTTTCGGACCGGTTGCCCGTGAGTTGAGAGACAAAGAATATATGAAAGTGATTTCATTAGCTCCTGAAGTACTTTAATTTTAAAATTTTAAGAAAATGACAAAAGTTAAAATAAAAAGAGGAGATAATGTACTGGTTACTACTGGAAAAAATAAAGGTAGTAAAGGAGAAGTTCTTGAAGTTATCAAAAAAGAAGGTAAAGATCCAAGAGTAGTAGTTGCAGGAATTAACATCGTGAAAAAACACGTTAAGCCATCTGCTTCTAACCCTCAAGGTGGAATTGTAGAAAAAGAGGCGTCTTTGCATATTTCAAACGTAGCACTTGTTGACAAAAACGGGAAAGCTACTAAGTCTGGAACTAAAGTAGAAGGTGATAAAAAAGTAAGAGTAGCTAAAACTACCGGTGAAACTTTATAATTAAATTACGATGGAATATATAGTAAGACCAAAACAACAATATAAAGAGAAAATTGTTCCTGCAATGATGGAAGAATTTGGGTACAAATCTGTTATGCAGGTTCCTAAATTATTGAAAATCGTTGTTAGCCAAGGACTTGGTGCAGCTGTTCAAGATAAAAAAATCGTGGACTATGCTGTAGAAGAATTGACTGCAATCACTGGACAAAAAGCTGTAGGTACTTTATCTAAAAAAGATGAGGCTGCTTTCAAACTAAGAAAAGGAATGCCAATCGGAGCTAGAGTTACTCTTAGAGCTGATAAAATGTATGAATTCTTAGATAGATTAACTTCTTCAGCGCTTCCAAGAATTAGAGATTTTTCTGGAATCAAAGCTGATGGGTTCGACGGTAGAGGTAATTATAACTTAGGAATCACTGAGCAAATTATCTTCCCAGAGATCGTTATTGATAAAGTGAAAAAAATCCAAGGGATGGACATCACTTTCGTAACATCTGCGAACACTGATAAAGAAGCTAAAGCATTATTAACTCACTTCGGTTTACCGTTCAAAAAGAACTAAGAAATGGCTAAAGAATCAATGAAAGCGCGTGAGCGCAAAAGAGAAGCTACTGTAGCTAAATATGCTGAAAAAAGAAAAGCTTTGAAAGAAGCTGGAGATTATGATGCATTACAAAAATTACCTAAAAATGCTTCTCCTGTAAGATTACACAACAGATGTAAACTAACAGGAAGACCAAGAGGATACATGAGAACATTCGGTATTTCCAGAGTAACTTTCCGTGAAATGGCAAACAATGGTCTTATCCCAGGAGTTAAAAAAGCTAGTTGGTAAGCAATTAAAAAACAATCGAGGCAATTAAGTTGTTGAGATACTAAAGATAGAGATGTCAGATTCTGATATCTCTATCTTCAAGTCTTTTCAATACTGGTTGTCATAAACCAATAATTTTAAAATTAAGAAATGGTAACAGATCCAATTTCAGATTTCCTAACAAGAGTAAGGAACGCACAAAGCGCAGGCCACAAAGTGGTGGAAATTCCTGCATCGAAAATCAAAAAAGAGATTACGAAAATTCTTTTTGACCAAGGTTACATTTTGAACTTCAAGTTCGAGGAGAGCGCGGTACAAGGAACTATCAAAATCGCTTTGAAGTATGATAAGCAAACTAGCAAACCAGCTATCAAGTCTATCCAAAGAGCTTCTAGACCAGGTCTTCGTCAGTACAAAGGTTCAGAAGAACTTCCAAGAGTACTAAACGGACTAGGTGTAGCTATCATCTCTACTTCTAAAGGAGTGATGACAGACAAAAGAGCTAGACAAGAGAAAGTGGGAGGTGAAGTAATTTGCTACGTATATTAATTTTTTAAAACAAGGAAAATGTCAAGAATTGGTAAAGCAATTATAGAAGTTCCTGCTGGTATTACAATTTCTCAAAAGGATAATGTTGTAACAGTTAAAGGTCCAAAGGGTGAATTAACTCAGGAGCTTACAGGAGGAATCAGCTTCTCACAAGAAGACGGTGTACTTACGTTCACTCGTCCTTCTGACTCAAAAGAACATAAAGCGCTTCACGGTTTGTACAGAGCGCTTGTCAACAATATGATTGTTGGTACTACTACAGGTTTCACTAAGCAATTAGAACTAGTAGGAGTTGGATACAGAGCATCTCACAACGGTCAAAGATTAGAATTGGCTCTTGGATTCTCTCACGGTATCGTATTGGAACTTCCAAAAGAAGTGACATTGGAAACATTGACAGAAAAAGGGAAAAACCCGATCATTACATTATCTTCTTACGATAATCAACTTCTTGGAATGGTAGCTGCGAAGATTAGATCTTTCAGAAAACCTGAACCTTACAAAGGAAAAGGTGTGAAATTCGTGGGCGAAATCATTAGAAGAAAAGCCGGTAAATCTGCATAAAATTTAAGAAAATGGCATTAACAAAAGTTGAAAAACGAAACAGAATCAAAAGAAGAGTAAGAGGGAAGATTTCCGGATCTGCATCATTACCAAGATTATCTGTATATAAGAGTAATAAAGAAATCTACGCTCAATTGGTAGATGACAAAGATGGTAAAACATTAGTTTCTGCTTCTTCAAGAGAGAAAGGAGTAGACGCTAAAGGAACGAAAGTAGAAGTATCTGTAGCAGTAGGTAAAGCTATCGCAGCTAAAGCTAAAGCAGCAGGTATCGAAAGTGTTGTATTTGATAGAAATGGTTTTGTGTATCATGGTAGAGTGAAAGCTCTTGCTGACGGTGCTAGAGAAGCAGGTCTTAAATTCTAATTTTAAAAATTCAGAAAACATGGTAGATAGTAATATAGAAAGAGTTAAACCTGGAGGATTAGAATTAAAAGATCGTCTGGTTGCTGTTAACAGAGTAACTAAAGTAACCAAAGGTGGTAGAGCATTCGGATTTTCTGCAATTGTTGTTGTAGGAAATGAGGACGGCGTTATCGGTTACGGACTTGGTAAATCTAAGGAAGTTGCTTCTGCTATTGCGAAAGCGGTAGAAGATGCTAAGAAAAACTTAGTAAAAGTTCCTGTAATTAACCATACAATCCCTCACCAGACTTCTGCAAGATACGGTGGTGCTGATATCTTCTTGAGACCAGCTTCTCACGGTACAGGACTTATCGCTGGTGGTGCTGTAAGAGCGGTACTAGAGTCTGCAGGTGTGCATGATGTATTGTCAAAATCTAAGGGTTCTTCTAACCCACATAATGTTGTGAAAGCTACTTTCAACGCATTGTTGGATATCAGAAGACCAGAAGAGATTGCAAGAATGAGAGGAGTTTCTCTAAGTAAAGTGTTTAACGGTTAATCAATATAGCAATGGCAACAATCAAAGTAAAATTAGTTAGAAGTGCTATTAATCGTTCTAAAACTCAAAAAAGAACACTTGAAGCACTAGGATTTAAGAGACTTCAACAAGTTGTTGAACACGAAGCTACTCCTTCTATTTTAGGAATGATTGCTTCTGTAAGTCACTTACTAGAAGTTCAGAAATAAGAACAATAGACATAGAGAAAAGAGACTTGTTTTTAGCAGTCTCTTGTCTCTTATCTTTTAATCTATAATCTCAATACAACAATGAATTTAAATAATTTAAAACCATCAACTGGTTCTACATTCAGTACAAAAAGAATTGGTAGAGGTCAGGGAAGCGGATACGGTGGTACTTCAACAAAAGGACATAAAGGTCAAAAAGCTAGAGCTGGTTATTCTCAGAAAATCGGTTTTGAAGGTGGACAGATGCCTTTGCAAAGAAGACTACCTAAATTTGGTTTCAAAAATATTAATAGAAAAGAGTTTAGAGCAATCAATCTTGATACTATCCAAACTTTGATCGATACCAAAAACATCACTGGTGATATCACTAGAGACGTATTGGTAGAAAACGGTCTTGCATCTAAAAACGAATTAGTAAAAATCTTAGGTAGGGGTGATTTGAAATCTGGTGTTTCTATCTCTGCTGACAAGTTTACTAAGTCTGCTGAAGAAGCAATCAACAAAGCAGGAGGTAAAGCAATTACTCTTTAATTAATAACTAATGAAAGAATTTATACAAACACTTAAAAACATTTGGAGTCTAAAAGAGCTTAGAGATAAAATTCTCTTAACGCTTTCTTTGGTCCTTGTGTATAGATTCGCATCGTATGTTTCTCTTCCTGCAATTAATACGGCGGAAGTAGGAAACTTATTACAACATTACCAAAATCAAGGCGGGAACCAACAAGGGGCCGGCCTTTTGGGTTTATTGTCATCTTTCACAGGTGGAGCATTTAGCCGTGCTTCCATTATGGCACTAGGAATTATGCCATACATTTCGGCATCTATTATTGTACAGTTGATGGGAATGGCTATTCCATATCTTCAGAAGTTACAGAAAGATGGCGAAAGTGGAAGAAACACTTTGAACCAAATTACCAGATGGTTGACTATCGGAGTTTGTCTTGTGCAGGCACCTTCGTATTTGACATCTGTTACGCAATTTTTCTTACCTTATTCACAGTTCTCATCAGCATATTACATAGATCCAAACTCTGTGATGTTCTGGTTGCCAAGTATCATTATCCTGGTAGCAGGTTCTGTATTTGCAATGTGGTTAGGAGAGAAAATTACGGACAAAGGTATTGGTAATGGTATTTCTATTTTGATTATGGTGGGTATCCTTGCGGATCTTCCAACAGCTTTTTACCAAGAAGTTTTGACACAGAATGGTAAAGGTGGATTGGGAAGCATTATGATTTTGGTAGAAATTGTATTCTGGTTATTGGTAATTTTATTAGCTATCGTTTTATCTGTAGCAGTAAGAAAAATTCCAATCCAGTATGTAAGTAGAGCTCAGGCAAGAGGTGGTGTAAGCAGAAACTTGATGGATGGCGCTAGACAATGGATCCCATTGAAAGTGAATGCCGCAGGTGTAATGCCAATCATCTTTGCACAAGCACTGATGTTTGTACCAGGATTACTTACGAAAGTTGATGAATCAAATACGTTTTTGGCTGGTTTCAAGAATGTTTTTAGCTGGCAGTACAACGTATTGTTTGCGTTATTAATTATAATTTTCTCATTTTTCTATACAGCAATCACTATTCCTGTAAATCAGATGGCTGATGATTTAAAGCGTAATGGTGGGCTTATTCCTAAGGTTAGACCTGGAAAAGAAACAGCAGATTACTTGGATGATATTTTATCCAAAATAACCTTGCCTGGTGCAATATTTTTGTCTATCTTTGCAGTCCTTCCGGCAGTAGTGCACGGAGCGTTTGTTCAGACAGATAGATTTGCTCTCTTTTTTGGGGGTACATCGTTGTTAATTATGGTTGGTGTTATCTTAGATACCGTTCAACAAATTAATACGTATCTGCTGAACCATCATTATGATGGGTTGATGCAATCTAAATTATCAAGATCATCAAACCTTTAATAGAATAAATGGCTAAACAGAAACATATAGAACAAGACGGCGTGATTACGGAAGCACTTTCCAACGCGCAGTTCCGTGTAGAGCTAGAGAATGGGCATGTTTTAATTGCCCATATTTCTGGTAAAATGAGAATGCATTATATAAAACTCTTACCTGGAGACAAGGTAAGACTCGAACTCTCTCCTTATGACTTGACTAAAGGGAGAATAACTTTTAGATATTAAAATTAACAAAATGAAGGTTAGAGCATCTATCAAAAAAAGAAGTGCTGATTGCAAAATTGTACGCAGAAAAGGCGTACTATTCGTAATCAACAAAAAGAACCCTAAATTTAAACAAAGACAAGGTTAAGAACCGCAATTAAATTATGGCGAGAATTTCAGGTATTGATTTACCAAAGAACAAAAGAGGCGTTATCGGTCTTACTTACATCTACGGTGTTGGAAGAAGTACTGCTTCAGAAATTTTGAAAAACGCTGGAATCAGCGAAGACAAGAAAGTCAACGAATGGAATGACGATGAATTGGCAGCAATCAGAGGTTATATCTCAGACAACGTAAAAGTTGAAGGAGAATTACGTTCTGAAGTGCAATTGAACATCAAGCGATTGATGGACATTGGATGCCAACGAGGAATACGTCACAGACTAGGACTACCTTTAAGAGGCCAGAGAACGAAAAACAACTCTAGAACCCGTAAAGGAAAGAGAAAAACAGTTGCTAACAAGAAAAAAGCAAGTAAATAATCGTTAGGAATTATGGCAAAACAAACTAAAGTAGTTAAAAAAAGAAAAGTAAAAGTTGAGGCTATTGGTGAAGCGCATATTCAGGCTTCTTTCAATAACATCATCATTTCTTTAACAAATAAAGCAGGAGAAGTTATCTCTTGGGCTTCTGCCGGTAAAATGGGTTTCAGAGGTTCTAAAAAGAATACTCCATTCGCAGCTCAAATGGCTGCAGAAAACTGTTCTCAGGTAGCTTTTGAAGCTGGTCTTAGAAGAGTTAAGGTGTTTGTAAAAGGTCCAGGTGCTGGTAGAGAGTCTGCAATCAGAACTTTACACAACTCTGGTATCGAAGTAAGCGAAATCGTTGACGTGACTCCTATGCCACACAACGGATGTCGTCCACCTAAAAGAAGAAGAGTTTAATTTTTAGAATTTACCCATTATGGCAAGATATATTGGACCTAAAACAAAAATTGCTAGAAAATTTGGTCAGGCAATTTACGGAGACGATAAAAACTTCGAAAGAAGAAAAAATCAACCACCAGGACAACATGGTGTAAACAAAAGAAGAGGCGCGAAAAAGTCTGAATACGCAGTACAGTTGATGGAAAAGCAAAAAGCTAAGTACACGTACGGTATCCTAGAAAAACAATTCGCAAATCTTTTTGATAAAGCTCATAGAAGCAAAGGTGTAACAGGTGAAGTTCTTTTGCAACTTTGTGAATCAAGATTGGATAACGTAGTCTACAGATTAGGTTTTGCTAAAACAAGATCTGGTGCTAGACAATTGGTTTCTCACAGACACATTACTGTGAACGGAGAACTGGTTAACATCCCTTCTTATTTGCTAAAAGCAGGTGACGTAATTGCAGTTAGAGAGAAATCAAAATCTCTTGAAGTGATTGCTAGCGCTTTAGCATATAAAACCAATTATGAGTGGTTACAATTCAATGACGAAAAACAAACTGGTACTTTCACAAGTGCTCCTGAGAGAATTCAAATCCCTGAAGATATCAAAGAACAGTTGATCGTCGAATTATACTCTAAATAATAAATTTTTCAAATTTTTGCTCAACCAGACTATGGCAATTTTAACATTTATAAAACCCGATAAAGTAATCCTATTAAACTCAACTGATTTTAAAGGTCAATTTGAATTCAGACCTTTGGAACCAGGTTTCGGGCTTACTATCGGTAATGCATTGAGAAGAGTTTTACTTTCTTCTCTGGAAGGATATGCTATTTCATCTATCAAAATAGAAGGCGTAGAGCACGAATTTTCAACTATACCAGGAGTGATCGAAGATGTTACTGAAATCATTCTTAATCTTAAACAACTTCGTCTTAAAGCTAAAACAGAAAACCCGGGAAGCGAGCAGATTACTGCAAAGATCTCTGGTAAAAATGTAGTTACAGCTGGAGATTTGGGAGATTCAATTGTTAATTTTGAAATCCTTAATCCAGATTTAGTAATTGCTACTTTGGCTGAAGATGTGACGTTTGAAATTACTTTCAACGTAGAGAAAGGAAGAGGATATGTTCCGAGCGATCAGAACAAATCAAACAATGCTCCTATTGGAACTATTGCAATTGACTCTATCTTTACACCTATCAAAAAAGTACAGTATAGTATTGAAAATTATCGTGTAGAGCAAAAAACAGACTACGAAAAATTAGTATTGGATATAGAAACTGACGGATCTATCACTCCTCAGAATGCTTTAACAGAAGCTTCTAAGATTTTGATCTATCACTTCATGTTGTTCTCTGATGAGAGAATTACACTAGAAACAGAGGCTGTAAAAGCTTCTATCCAATATGATGAAGAAACACTTCACACAAGACAACTTCTTAAGTCAAAATTAGCAGATATGGATCTTTCAGTAAGAGCCCTGAACTGTCTGAAAGCGGCTGAAGTAGAAACCCTTGGAGAACTTGTTTCTTTCAGTAAGTCTGATTTGATGAAATTCAGAAATTTTGGTAAAAAATCTTTAACAGAACTTGAAGAATTGGTTCACTCAAAAGGACTAAATTTCGGGTTTGATGTTGCAAAATATAAGTTAGACGCTGATAAATAATCCCTACAATGAGACACGGTAAAAAAATAAATCACTTAGGTAGAACAGCTCCGCATAGAAAAGCAATGCTTTCTAATATGGCTTGTTCACTAATTGAACATAAAAGAATCAACACTACTGTTGCTAAAGCGAAAGCTTTAAGAGTTTACGTGGAACCACTACTTACAAAAGCTAAAGAAGATACAACTCACAATAGAAGAACAGTTTTTTCTTACCTACAAAGTAAAGAAGCTGTTACTGAATTGTTCAGAACTGTAGCTCCGAAAATCGCTGAAAGAAATGGTGGATACACAAGAATCATCAAAACTGGCTTCAGAGCTGGTGATGCTGCTGATATGGCAATGATTGAATTGGTAGATTTCAATGATATCTACAATCCAAATGCAGAGGAGAAGAAAACAACTAGAAGAAGTAGAAGATCTACTGCTGCGCCTAAGGCTGCTGCAACTGTAGAAGCTACGGAAGCTAAAGTTGAAGAAACTCCTGCTGCTGAAACTGCGACAGAAGAAAAAACTGAAGAATAAGAATTCTAAGTTTTTAAATACAAAACCACCTCATTTCGAGGTGGTTTTTTTGTTAGGAATAATTTCAATAGTTTACTTTTGTAAATATATATAACCTTAAAAATAGTATTAATGAAAGTAAACTGCAGAGATTTTCTCAAAATCTTATCTGTCGTCATCTTATATTTTGGATTGTCTCCAACCATAGATGCACAAACAAAAAATAATGTCGTCAAATCGCCGGACGGAACAATTACCTTAGAAGTTGGAGCCAATCAAGGTAAAGTTTTCTACAAAGTTTCTAAAGATGGAAAGTCTATTCTCAATGATTCCTATCTCGGTTTCGAGATGAAAGGAAGTTCACTCAAAGAGGATTTGACAATCAAAAAAGTATATTATTCTAAGTTTGATGAAACCTGGCAGCAACCTTGGGGCGAAGAAGTAAACGTGAGAAATCATTACAATGAAATGAAAGTCTCAGTCAAAGAAACATCAAAATTAGCAAGAGAATTTGTGCTTAATTTTCGAGTGTTTGATGATGGTCTCGGATTCAGATATGAGTTTCCTAAGCAGAAGAATCTAAACGAATTCGTCATTATGGATGAACTCACGGAATTCAATTTTGCTGATGACCACAAAACCTGGTCGATTCCTTACAATACCGAATTCTACGAAGGTTTGTTCAAGTCCAACCCAATTTCAAAGTTGGATACTGTTGCAACACCTTTGACAATGGAAACCAAAGACGGTTTATTCCTGACGGTTCATCAAGCCAATCTAACGGATTATGCAATGATGAATCTTGCCGGAGATAAGACCTCGACTAAACTTAAAGCTTACCTAACGCCGTGGGCAACCGGAGAAAAGGTGTTTGCAAAAGCGCCTTCCAAAACACCGTGGAGAACAATGATTATTACAAAATCTGCAGGAGATTTGATGCTGTCAAGATTGATGTTAAATCTTAACGAACCTAATAAACTCGGTGATGTGTCGTGGATAAAACCAGGAAGATACATCGGAATCTGGTGGGCTATCCATATGGAAAAGTACACTTGGAAAGCCGGACCAAACCACGGTGCGAAAACAGAAAACGTCTTGAGGTATATCGATTTCGCGGCAAAACATCACTTTTCTGGGGTTTTGGTAGAAGGCTGGAACAAAGGCTGGGAAGACTGGAAAGATTTCAAATTCTCTGAGCCTTATCCGGATTTTGATATTAAGAAAATCACCGATTATGCGAAGTCCAAAAATGTCAAACTGATAGGTCACCACGAAACAGCGGGCAACACGTTGAATTATGAGAGTCAGATGGATGACGCATTTGCGTACTACAAAAAATATGGCGTTGATATCGTAAAAACAGGCTATGTTGGCGGAAAATTAGATAGCAAACAGCCACACAGCAGCCAGTACGGCGTTCGTCATTACCGAAAAGTGATTGAAGAAGCGGCGAAGTACAAAATTATGATTGACAATCATGAGCCTGTGATGCCAACCGGTTTGCAAAGAACATTTCCCAATCTAATGACACAGGAAGGCGTTCGTGGGCAGGAGTGGGATGCTTGGTCCAAGGATGGGGGCAACCCACCGGAACACACAACGATTATTCCTTTCACAAGAGGTTTAGCCGGTCCAATTGACTTCACACCAGGGACTTTCAACTTCACCAATCCGGTTTTGCCGAATACAAAAGTGCATACTACTTTGGCGAAACAATTGGCTTTGTCGGTGGTGATTTACAGCCCGCTTCAGATGGCGTCTGATATGATTGAAAATTATGAGAACAATCCAGCTTTTGAGTTTATCACGAGTTGCCCCACAGACTGGAGCAGAACTGTAGTTCCTGACGCGAAGATTGGCGATTTTGTAACGATAGCCAGAAAAGATAAAGCCTCTGAAAACTGGTTCTTAGGAAGTATTACCAACAAAGATGCAAGGACAGTGAAACTGGATTTGAAGTTTTTAGATTCAAACCAAAAGTATAAGGCTAAGATTTTCCGTGATGGAGAAGGTGCAGATTATGAGACCAATCCTTATCCGATTATCATCGAGGAAAAAGAAGTGAGCAGCAAAACGATTATGTCTGTTGACTTGGCCAGAAGTGGAGGCGTAGCGATTATTTTCACGAAGCTTTAATAGAAGCATTATTTTAACAGAAAAGGAACTGTTAGTAGAAAAAAATCGGACAAAATAAGCATAGCTCCAGAGGAGCGACCTGTAAAAACGAACGTATGTTTCATCCAAAACGTACGTTCCTTTTACTCAAAACGTACGTGCGTTTTCATGAAAAGATACGTGCGTTTTAGGATAGTCCTGCAAACGGTCTATTCATCGGACTTGCAGGAGGTCATTTTTTCGATTGAAATATCAATTAAAAATTAATAAAAGAGAGTAAGATTTCCTTGCTCTCTTTTATTTTTTCTCATCAATAAAACCACTAATTTTACGTTTTCAATTTTATTAAAAACATTTATGAATTCAATTCGAAAGTTCACCTCTTTATATTTTTTGCTGATTAGTTTCATTGCCTATTCTCAAGCGCAAGCTCCGGTTTACACATTGCCCAAAATAAAATCCAGCATTACACTTCCTGTTTCTCTGCCGATTTCGGAAATTAATAATCTCATCAATCAATCGGTGAAAGGCGTTTTGTACGAAGATCAATCTTACACTAACAATAATAATGATCAATTCAAAGTCAAAGTAGAAAAGCAAAGTAATATCGCAATAAAAGCTTTGACCAATAACCGACTGATGATCTCTGTTCCATTAAAGATCTGGGCAGAAAAAGGCTATGGCACATTAGGGTATTATCTTTATAAAGACACAAACCTGAATGTCATAATGAATTTCATTACCAGTTTATCGGCAAGGTCGGATTGGAAACTCGATACCAAAACAACGACTGCAGGATTTGTCTGGACACAGAAACCGGTGTTGGATTATGGCAAAGTCAAGATTCCGATTACACCTTTGGTTGAAAATGTGTTGAAGGAGCAACAAGGAAAATTCACGACGGTTATTGATCAACAAACCAAAACCCAATTCAATCTTCAACCTTATCTGGTAATGGCGTGGAACCAATTTTCGAAACCAATCAACGTCTCTGAGGAATATAATACCTGGCTGAAGATCTCGCCACAAAATACTTTTATGTCGCCACTGCAGGTTTTTCAGGATAAAATCAAAACTACGATTGGGATTGATTTGTACTCGGAAACTTATGTGGGACAAGTGCCTTTGGCGTCAAAAGATGTCAACACGATTCCGAATTTTACATTCAATCCAAATCTTCCGAATATCTTTAATCTTCAAACCACTGCCAATATCAGTTTTGATGAAGCAACAAAGCTAGCCAAACAACAGTTTCTCAATAAAGAATTTGCGATGAGCGGCGAAGATAAAAAAGTGAAAATTACCGATATCTCCGTTTATCAGGAAAAAGATAATATCGTGATAGAAGCGCAGACAACCGGCGAAGTGAACGGAACGGCTTTTATCAAAGGGAAACCTTTTTACAGTGCGGAAGAACATAAAATAAAACTGAACGTCACAGATTTTAACCTTAAGACCAAAAACTTTTTCCAAAAAGCTTTGACGGTTTTATTTGAAGGGAAAATCCGAAGAATCATCGAGAAAGATTATGGCATTCCATTGCTTGATATCGAAAATGCTTCCAGAAAAAGTCTGACGGAGAACTTCAACAAAGAATATGTGAAAGGCATCAAATTACAAGGTCAAGTAATTGATTTGAAACCTACTCAATTTTTGTTATCCGAAAAATACATCACGATAATTATAGATACCAAAGCACAATTGCAGATGAATGTTTCTGGATTGAGCTTTTAATAACGTTTGTTAGTTTTCTTTATATTTTATTGATTATTATGCTGAGTATATTGCATATATTTGTCAGCAATTAAATTTAATATGAAGAAAACATTAACTCTGGCAATTGCTCTGGCTTATGTCTGCGGATTTTCCCAAGAATCCAAGGAACTGACTCAACTGAAAAAGCAAACCAATGCTAACGTTACGATCAGTAACAGCACTTTCAACCCTAATTTTATTCTTTTTAAAGATTCTAAGGCCCTTCAGCTAAAAGCTAATGGTGCTAAAGCTAAGTCTGCAGAATTTATAGCCCAGAATTTCAAAGCTTTAAATCTAAAATCAGCCAATGAACTGGTTTTTGTAGATGAAACAACGGATAATTATGGACTGAAGAATGTGGTATATATGCAACAGCATCAAGGCGTTCCTGTCTATGATGGTGTTCTGAAATTCCATTTCAACGCCAATGAAGAATTAACATCCATTAATGGAAACGCTCTTTCTAATATAAAACTGAGTTCCACTCCAGATATTTCTGCAGCAGAAGCAGAAAGTATCGCGAAAAGTCTGGTTACAGATCAGAATTTGAATCAGTCTAAAACACCTTTGGAAGCTTTAAAAACTAAGCTTTTGATTTTTCCTAAAAATCTAGCTCAGGGTGGTGTCGTTACACCTTATTTAGCATACGAAGTAGAGGTGACAAACAAAAAAGATGTCAGAGAATTCCTTTTTATTAATGCTCATACGGGCGAATTGGTAGAGCAATTCACAGGAATTCATCCCATCGACAGAAAACTATATGAAACCAATACCAATGCTTCTAACCTAAAATGGAAAGAAGGTGATGTTTTTCCCGGAACGCTCAGCAGCTGGCAACAGAATGAAGTGGTAACATCAGAACACGTTTATAACTTCTTCAAAAATGCCTTCGGATATGTTTCTTATGATGCGGCAGATCACACGATGATCACAGTGAATAATGACCCGACAATTACTTGTCCAAATGCACGGTGGAACGGAACTTACGCTGGTTATTGCGACGGAACAGCTACGGATGATGTGATCGCACACGAATGGGGACACGCCTATACAGAATACACAAGTGGGTTGATTTACCAATATCAGTCAGGCGCACTGAATGAGTCTTACTCGGATGTTTGGGGAGAAACCATCGACTTGATTAATAATTATATGGATGAAGGTGAGAATCTTAGTGTAAGAACTACGGCTTCCTGTTCCGGTTCTCTTCGTTGGAAAATGGGAGAAGACGCGACATCTTTTGGTGGAGCCATCCGTGATATGTGGAATCCAAATTGTAATGGACAGCCTGCAAAAGTGTTAGATGCAAGTTACTATTACTGTGGAACAGCAGATAATGGAGGTGTACATACCAATTCAGGACCAACTAATCACCTTTATGCGATTCTTGTGGATGGTGGAACTTATAACGGTTACACGATCACAGGAATCGGATTCGTAAAAGCGGCTCATCTTTGGTGGAGAGCTCAGAAGAATTATTTGACGGCGACCAGTGACTTTGCCAATTTCGCAGATGCATTGGAAGCGTCGGCTAATGATTTAATAGGGATTAATCTTCAGGGATTGTCCACAACTTCTACACCAGCAGGATTATCTGGTCAAACCTTTGTCGCTGCTGACCTTCAGAATATCAAAAATGGAATTTTAGCAATGCAACTAAGAACTTCCCCAGCAACGCAATGTAATTACCAACCGATTCTAAAAGCTGGACCAGATTTATGTTCTACGGCAACATCTAATCCATTATTCAAAGAAGATTGGGAAAATGGTTTAGGAAACTGGACCGTGAGTAATGTTCCAACAAAACCATCCACTTGGGAAGAAAGAAACTGGAGCATAACAACTAATTTGCCCAAAGGAAGAACTGGTAAGGCAATATTCGGAACTGATCCTATCAACGGAGACTGTGCAAGCAATCTTCAAAACGGAATCCTGCGTTTGGAAAGTCCAACAATTACAATCCCGTCTTTCACAGCAGGGAAATATGAAATGGCATTCAATCATTATGTGGCTACAGAAGCTACTTGGGATGGTGGAAATATCAAATACAGTCTGAATGGAGGAGCCTGGACATTATTGCCTGTAACTGCTTTTACTCAAAATGGTTACAATAGTTCGTTGGACGGAACTTCTCAAAATAATAATCCATTGAAGGGTCAAAGAGCGTTTACAGGAACGGATGGTGGTTCTCTTAGCGGAAGCTGGGGACAGAGTGTCATCGATCTTTCTAAGATCAATGTGGTTGCAGGTTCTAATATCAAGTTCAGATTCGAAATGGGAACTGACGGTTGTAACGGTATAGATGGCTGGTATTTGGATGAGATTTATGTGTACAATTGTGCTACATTGGCTGTGGAAGATGCTCAAAAGCAAAATTCAATCAGTGTTTATCCTAACCCAACTTCAGGATTAGTAACCATTCAAAATAAAAGCAACTCAAATCTGAAGAATGTTGAGATTTATAATGTTGCAGGACAATTGGTTCAAAAATTCAATGTGAGCAATAGTAAGAATGCTTCTTTGGATATGAGTCAATTGACGAATGGAACCTATGTTCTGAAAGTCGTTTCTGAAACAGAAAGTAATTCAGTGAAAGTCATCAAGAAATAATCTTTCGACTATAATCTATAAAAAATGCTTCTGAATAATCAGAAGCATTTTTATTTTAATGGAAGTTAAAATTCTAATTTCCGGTTTCTAAACTGTAATATTTTAAAACTTCAAAGCTGTTTCAAGAGATAATTCCATCATAGTTCTCAACGCTTGTTCTCTTTGATCAGCGGAGATTTGTTCGTGGGTTGGGATGATGTCAGAAACCGTTAAAATAGTTGCTGCATTTTTCCCAAGGTGTTTTGCATTGGCAAAAAGCGCAAATGCTTCCATTTCTACCGCAGGACAATTGTATCTTACCGCAATCTCCGGAACAGCAGGATCTTTTCTGTAGAAAATATCACTAGAGTGAATGTTGGTCGGTTTAGCTTCAAGACCCAATTCCTTTGCGGTCTCATTGATCTTGTCAAATGCACTTCCTTGGTTAGAAATAGCATCTTCTTCGATTCCCCAGGCGAATTTGGCATAAGTACTTTCACTTGCTGCATTCTCAACATTCAAAATATCGAATAATTTCAAATCTGTGGAATAAGCACCACAAGTTCCAATTCTGATGATGGTCTCAACTTCATATTCTGTAAAAAGTTCGAAAGAATAGATACCGATACTTGGGAATCCCATTCCGCTTGCACCAACGGTAATTTCTTTTCCTTTATAGTTACCTGTGTAGAAATAGATATTTCTCGTTTGGCTTACCAGTTTGGCATCAGTCAAATAATTATCAGCAATATATTTTGCTCTCAATGGATCGCCGGGCATCAAAACCGTTTTTGCAATATCTCCTTTTTTAGCACTAATGTGAACACTCATTTTTATGAATTTTTTTAAGACTGTGAATATAAAATTTATAATCTAATTACAGAAATTGATTAGGCTTAAATTTAATATTAAACCAAATCATTTTTAATGCAAATTCTTAATCTCAATATTTTTTTAACATATTCTCTTATTTATTTTTTTAAGTTAAATGAATTTGAGTTTCAATACTATATCCTGACTATAATTACAACAACAATGTGGAATAAATACCGAAAATAGGTGCTCTTTTTTCGCTGTTAAAACGTAAATTTCTAAATCGTGTTTTACAAATAAGGTGTATTGTAAATCAATATATTAATTGATATTATAATGGAATTATATCAGAAAAAATTCTATGCTTTTTTCGCATAAGGAAATTCAGAATTATATTTTTGAGAAACAAATAAGCGTGAAGAGCTTAAAAATAAAAACACAACAAAGGGTTATATATGAGTTTTGGTATGCTTTTTCCGCTGGCATCTGTTTCTTTTTTTTGGAGAAAACGATTTGGCCACCTTACTTTGTTGAAATATTTCTTAATTTTTATTTTCTTTTTTTTCTCATCATTTATAAAAGCACAGCCTAAATTAATAAATGAAATTTTATCAATTGAAAAAGATGAGATTGGTAGTTTTGTTTCTGTTGATAAAATATTAATAGCCACCAGCTCTCTGGAAAAATTAAACCAAAATTTATATAAAAGCAACACGGCTGATGGGTGGATAAATATGAAAATACTTTATGCCAGCTTTGTTACTGTAATAATAGCGTGTGTAATATTTCTAATATCTCGTAAGAAAAAAATATCTTTATATAGTAATGATGTTAATATAGTTGATGATATCAAACAAATTAATGAACAAGATTTGAATGATATTCTCAAAGAACCTATAAAAAATATCAATTTCATTACGGACGAAACATCGACTGCGATACTGAAAAAACTGACGCGATTTGAGAGTTCGGATAAATATTTGAGAAAAGATATAAATCTCACTTGGCTTGCTAATCATCTTAATACCAATACTAAATATATTTCTGAAGTTATAAAAATTCATAGAAATAAAAATTTTAATAACTACATTAATGGACTGAGAATAGATTATATCATCCAAAAATTATCGGAAAACCCTGTTTATAGAGAATATAAAATTACATATCTGGCAGAAGAATGTGGCTATGCATCGCCACAGGTTTTTGTAATTGCGTTCAAAAAAGAGTCTGGCGTCACACCGTCTAATTTCATAGAGCAATTGAAAACTCAGTCAGGCGACAATTATCAAGAATCTGTATCATAAAAAAAACACTCTTCAAAAATGAGAGTGTTTTTTTGTTATTGTGTTGAGTTGGAGGATATAGAACAATTCAATGTTTATAATACTTTATAAGATGAATTTTGATTATGCTACCTGTGTTGCTACCAAGTTATATTGATATTTGACACAACCTATTTTTTCAAAATTTGTCTAATCAGAACAAAAATAAAAAATAAAAAGGAAATATCTTAAGTGTTTACAATATCTTACTTAATCGTCAGAGTTTTACATCATAAAACTGATTAAATATTTTTGTATTTTTGAGAGATACTTCAATATTGAAAGTTCAAATTTAGACTTAAAATATATGGAATTGTCTTAAAATTTTAACAAGTAATCATAGAAACTAAGTAACCGAGAGATAAAATAAATAGACAATTTTAGAAACTCGAGTAACTTAAAAACTAATAATGAATTTATGAAACCACATATAAAAGATAAGATAAACGAATTAAAGCACAATACTTCTAACGTTCAACTACATAATGGTCGAATTAAAGAAATACCACATAGACTTAAAATTTGTCAACATTTAAAATATCTTGATTTATTTGGTAATTCTATTAGCACTATTCCAGATTGGTTTTATGAATTTAAAAGTCTAGAAAATTTAAGTTTAAAAAGCAATAGTTTTAAACAAATACCAATAATACTATTTACAATCGAAAACTTGAATTCTTTGAATTTATCAGACAATCAGATAAATGAAATTACAGATCATTATTTCGGTAGTTTAATGCGGATTGAAAAAGTTGATTTAAGTTATAATAATATCTCACTTATTTCTAATGATAGAATAAGTTATTCCAAATGCCATAATTTAAATCTAAAAGGTAATAAATTAGAGAACTTTCCAATACCAATAAGTGATTGTCATAATCTAGAAAAATTAGATTTGTCAGAAAATAACATTTCTGAAATTGATGATGATATTTTCGAAAATTTAGAAAACTTAGTTGAATTAAATTTAAGTTTTAATAATTTGACGTATTTGCCAACAAGTATTGGTAAGCTTAAAAAATTAAAAAAATTGATTCTTAGTGGAAATAAAATAAATCATTTGCCAATAGAATTTGAAAATTTAGTTTCTCTTGAATATCTTGATTTTGATAATAATCCAATAGGTAAGGTCCCTGTAGAAATTGCTACTCAAGGAGCATCAGGTATTATAAATTATTATTTGTCACTAGGAGATAATGAGCAGTTGTTTGAAGCTAAACTTTTGATTGTAGGGCAAGGAAATGTTGGAAAGACCTTTTTGATGAATAGATTGGTAAGTAATATAACTCCAGATACTTTTTCAACAGAAGGAATTGATATTAAAAATTGGAATATAAAAACACCATCCTCACCAAATTTCAGGGTAAATATTTGGGACTTTGGAGGACAGGAAATTTATCATTCAACACATCAATTTTTTCTAACCAATAGATCACTTTATTTATTAGTTTGGGAGGCACGAACAGATCAACATCAAATTAGTTTTGATTATTGGCTTAATGTAATTCGTTTATTAAGTAACAACTCTCCAGTAATTATTGTACTTAATAAAATGGATGAAAGAATTGCAAATATAGATGAAAAGTCTTTAAAAGCTAAATTTAAAAATATTGTATCTTTTCATAAGGTAAGTGCTTTATCAGGTCAAAATATAGAAATTTTATCGGAAAATATTTGCAATGAAATAAATTCATTACCTCTTATTGGTGACAAACTTCCAAGAGTTTGGTTAGAAATTAGACAAAATCTGGAATCACTACAATCAAATTATATTTCATTATCTGAATATTTAGGTATTTGCAATCAATGTGGTTTGTCTAATAAACGAGCTTTATTTTTAAGTCAATATTTTCATGATTTAGGTGTTTTCCTACATTTTAAAGATGATAGCTTACTTAGACAGATTATATTTTTAAAACCTGAATGGGCAACAAATGCAGTGTACAAAATATTAGATTCAAAAGAGGTAATTATAAGGAATGGTGAATTTGATCTTGATTTATTAGATGTTGTTCTCTCAGAATTTGAATCAGACAAAAGACCTTATATTGTAACATTAATGAAAAACTTTGAATTGTGTTTTGAAGTTGAAAAAAATACTTTTCTTATTCCGGAATTATTAAAACCAGAAATAGTTGATTTTGATTGGGATTATAATGATAACTTGCGTTTTGAATACCATTATGATTTCATGCCTGCCGGAATTATGGCTAGATTTATTGTAAGAACTAGAAATTTAATACATGACAATACATTTTGGAAAAATGGAGTAATAATACAAAGGGAAAATACGAGAGCTCTAATTACTACTGATCAATATTCACGAAAATTACTAATTTGGATTCATGGAAGTAATTCATCTTTTCTTCTAGAGACAATTCGTAAAGAATTAAATGATATTCATCAATCCTTGAATTACCCTGACGTACCTGAGAAAATTCCATGTATATGTCCCGAGTGCTTAAATTCTAAAACACCTCATTTATTTAATTATGCTTTTATTAGAAAAATAGGTATAAATAATACATTTAAGACAATCCCATGTGAAGTTAGTGCTACGGGGGTCAATGTACATAAACTTCTCGGTCTCTATCATATTGAAAATGAAGAACCGGATAATAATCCTATTTATTCATTGGATAGAGTTTTGACAGATTTAATTGAAATTTCATCTAGAATTTTAGAGAGAAAATATCAGAAGAAAATTGAAGATTTATATAACGATGATATAGTCGATCTTTTACGAACTAAAGGGCATCAAATTGCTGATCAAACAAGATCTGGATCTTCCAGTTCTGGAATTGGAGCTGGTGAATTAGATATCATGCTCAGAAGAAATAATGGTATACCTATTACAATAATTGAATGTTTTCGTTTAGATAGTTGTGGTCCAAAAAACACTGTGGTTTCTGAGCACATTATGAAATTATTATCAAAATATGACACTCATGATTTGAAACGGAAGTTTGTTATAGTTTTTGCAGAAAGCAATCGGTTAGATAATTTATGGGGTAATTATACAAAATATGTAAAAGAAATGGATTATGGCGATAACTATCCCTTGTCAGGTTTTACATTACGAAGTGATTTACATAGTATCGGGGCAATGAGAATTGGAATATCTAGGCACGAAAAAAATGGTGAATCTTTAGAAATAGTACATATTATGCTTGATATGTTTAAAAAGAAATAATAAAATTGTAATTAAAAAACATCTATCTCCTATCTTATAAAAAATTAACCACTAATATTATTGCAATAAAAAGGTTTTAATGTGTTTTTATTAAAATCTTGCAGCCAATTGTAATAAATTAGATCATCTTTTAATAAAAATTTGTCTAACAGAAACAAAAAGAAAAAATAAAAAGAAAATAACTAACGGTGTAACAATATCTTTTTGAATGGTCATTAGATATTCAGCATCCAAATCACTAAAGATCTGAAAGAGATTCTCATTTTTATCATAGTATAAATTGAAGTAAGCACTTGTAAAATTTTCAATTTGGAAAAAAATATAGAGAGTCATCAAAACTCCGGAAAAACTGAAAAGTATTCCCAATACAGATAAAATTTTTGTAAACATTTATAAATTGATTTTAGGGCTATTTATTTTTGTATTCGTATTCACACTTCGTTGAACAGAAATCATCGAAATTTGGTACGCAAGTGTACTTGATAACATCATATGAATTAATTCTTTCCAATATTGCCATCTTGCTGTCTTCTATATCTTTTTCCAAATCAACCTTTTGACCATATCCTTCCTTTAGTGCGACGCCAATTGATAATGTATAAGGGCTGATTAAGGTACTGATGAATGACTGTGTTGTTGTTAATTTGTTTTCACTCATTTCTTTCCCACACCACTTGCAATTTTTGGTAGTTCTCCCACAGTTTGTTCCATCAGAGTTTTCAGAGTTTGGATTGGGATCGCTTAGAATCTTTTTTAGTTTTATCAATTCATCATTTGAAAATTTCATTGCTTGAATAATTTCCGAATTATTAACACCTTCATCTACTTCTGGGTCAATCTGAATATCATTCCAAATGAAATCATTGAAAGGTTTCTTTTCGTTATCAGTCGTTTCAGAAGTTTTATAGGTGTAACTCTGTGTAACGTCTTTGTCCCATTTAATTGAAATATTACTGTTTACAGTATGATAATTTGAGAACCAAAAATTGTTAAATTCATAGTTCTTGTTGTAATCAACGATGGTGAGAAATACCATTACAATAAACAAATTGGTAAATAGTCCTCCTAAAAAGGTATATTTTATTTCACTTCGTTCATATTCTTCAGTTGCCCAATATGTCAGTAGCATACCAAACAATTTTAATACAACAATACCTCCTATGATTGTCAATACGAAATCTCTCCAGTTAGTTTTTTCAAAGTCGATTTCGGATAGATATTTAAAGTACTCCATCAGTTTATAGTTTAAATTTCAACGGTTTGATAAGCTAACTTTACTTTTTAATTACTTTGAAAGATTTGACATTCTTCCCTGAATTCACTATAATATGATATACACCATTAGGAAGTTTATTTTTTAGATAGATTTCAGTAGTGTTTTTTGATGTGATATTTCTGTCGTAAATAAGAGAACCGTTAGAGCTGTAAATCTTGATGTTTGATGCCTTATTATCCAAGCCTCCAAGGTCAACATATAGTTTTTCGGAAAAAGGATTTGGATAGACATGAATTTCATCTTTTGATATATTTGAAACTGTAAGAGAAGAATTACAATTTGTGGAATAAGAATCACCTGTGATATTCCACCCTTTTGTGTTTATTATTAAATCTCGGTACGTTTTACCGTCGAGACCATATCTAATACCGCCAACTCCTAAATTAAGGTTATTTGGGGTGTTTAGGTTTTCTGACCATCCTTTGAGAGTTTTCATATAATTCTGACAATCCATTCCCGATGAATCTAAAAAATTATGTAGGGAATTAAATCCTTCAGAGTTACCTACAAGATTTATTCTTTTTAAATTCCAATTCCCTAAATCCTGATTAAAGACTGTTGTACCTGAGAACATGTGTTCCATTGTAGTGACATTACTTACATTCCAGTTTCCAATAGGTTGATTGAATTTTTTAGAGTTAACGAACATTCCTCCCATGTTAGTCACTTTACTTACATTCCAATTTTGAAGAGGTTGATTAAATGATTGTGCGTTGTAGAACATTATATACATATCAACAACATTTCCAACATTCCAATTCTCTAAAGGTTGGTTGAAGGAAACGGCATCTCGAAACATTCCTCTCATGGAACTTACCTTACTGACATTCCACTCACATAATGACTGATTAAATGTTGATGCAAAGGCAAACATTGCTTCCATATTGGTCACATCACTTACGTTCCAATTACTGAGAGACTCATTGAATAGAGAGTTTTTAAAGAATATATATGACATATTAGTTACATTTCCGACATTCCAACTATTGATATTAGGAATGGTTTTAAGATTGGAACATTCGGCAAACATTGAATTCATATTGATTACATTTTGAAAATTGGGGATATCCGTTGCCTCAATATTTAAATTGGTACAATACCAAAACATCTGACTTATATCTGGATTCCAATTCACATTTCCCCATTGAGTAACGGATATCAGTTTCTTTGCCTCAGCGTCGTTTGGAACTGTCACTTTAGAATTAAATTTAAATTGAGAATTAGCAACAATATGCAATTTGTATAATCCTGATTTTGGAAAGTCGATTACAACATCTCCACCGTTATTTTGAAATATCTGAGAGGTATTTGAGTTGGTCATATCAACATAGAAATATTGAAATGAACCTTGGGTCAAAAATTTGATTTGTTTTGAGTTGTCGTTATTAATATTAGTATTCCAAACTGTTGCGAAAGAAAGTTGCGCGGATAGAACTGAAAAGGATGAGAACAATAAGATAATTAACAGTAATGACTTGGTTTTCATAATTGGTTTAATTTTTTTCATAGTTTTTAAAATTTAAATTGATTGATTTTTTAAGTTTTTAGTTGAATTATTTTGATTGGATCGATTTGCTCAAATACCATTTTGAATCCTTTAGAACCACAAGACATCCATCTTCATTAAGTTCCATTGTCCCACTTACATTTTGAGACTTCTGTAAACGATCAATTGTTGGGTTAGATTAAGTTTAGATTTAAACTGAGTATTTCTAAAAAGAGATTCAATAAGAAGAGTGTCAATTAAACCACTACTTGATTCAATGATAACTGTCTTTAATCTCAAATCCATCTTGACTTTTGTTGGTGTTTCAATGATTAAATTGTTTTCAAAACCTTTTTTTCCTTCAGGAAGATATTTGTAATAGTCGTAAGTTCTTATCACTGTTGAAGAACAGGATAAAAGGAGAATTGAAATCATTGAAAACTTGAAAATATATTTCGGTGTTCCCACGATAATGGTATCAGTTTACAATACTCACATCAGTTCCAAAAAGTGACGGTTAAAAATGAGAAAGCGTGGAACCGAAGACTATCCGTACAAGAGGTACCGCTAAGAACCCGATAACCAGATAGAACTTACAGCCCACGCCGATATACGACAGGGGCGCAAGCCTATCGAATTTGGTTATCTAAGAAGATTAGCGGTTTTCTTGCACCAATACGATAGCTTACGCTTTACGTTATTTTATATTTTCTAAGGCAAATATATGTAAAAAGTTAAATCAAGCCTTAAATTTATTATTTTTGAATAAACTAATGTTTTTAATCATGAAAAAAAAACTTTTAATAATAAACGGCGCAGGAGCCTCAATAGATTTTGGGATGCCATCTGTTAAAAAAATTGATTTATTATTTAATGGATGGGCGAATGATCTATTTAAATTAGAAAATAATCCTAAAAGCAACTTGTACGAATGGATAAAAGAAAAGTACAACAATTACTTTAAGGATAGAAATCTAATTAATAATGGGGATAATTTTGAAAATTACTTGTACATAATGTCTTTGCTTGAGAGTGCATTATCTAAATCTGATCATTGGTTGTACTTTAGTAACAGATTAAAAACCTTTATAAAAGAATTTGAAGAATTACCTTCAATCGAAACGTTCGGAAACAAATTTAAGATAGCAGAATCTCATGATTTTCATTTTTTACAATCTTATTTAATAGACAAATTAATAGAACATTTTAGAGTTTTATGTAAGGGTCTTGAGCATTTATATCAAGATGAACAAAACCTATTAAAATATTTTTATAAAGAACTTCAAGATGAGTTTGATATTGGAGTTTTTAATCTGAATTATGATAATGTCATTATTAGAAATATTCCGAAATTGAATACAGGCTTTTCCAATGATACTAATCAATTAGAGAGGGAAAGTTTACATTCTTCTGATTGGGGATTCTGTTATCATGTACATGGTTCTGTTCATTTTGACATGATAGGAGGGAAAGATAATACACAAATGCATAAAGTAAATTGGAATCCAGATTTAAGTTCACAATTCTCTCAAAATTCTTCTGGAAGAAATTCGAATTATACATCCGAAGGCACTAATAGTTTAATGAGTTCTATAATTGCAGGTCTAGGTAAAACTAATCAAATATTAAGGGAGCCATTTATACAGTATTATATGACATTAGATAGGAGAATATATGAAGCAGACGCAATTTTATTTATTGGTTATGGTTTTTCAGATATACATTTTAATTCTTTGTTTGAATTTATAAGATTTGATGAAAATAAAACCAGAAAAGTTGTGATATTAGACTACGCAGATTATGATGCACCTGCATTTCAAGAGAGAAATGATTCTTGGAAAAATGGTATAAGCCAAACAGTTCCTTTTAATCATTATGAAATAGAGAGACCATTGTGTTTTGACGTAAATGATTTCAAAAAAAATGAAAGTTTTGAAAAAAATAGTAATCATGAGCATCCAATTTCTATATGGTACAATGGATTTTTAGAAGCATGCAAAAATCCCAAATTAATTATTAAAGAATTGATTTAATCATTACGAAGCTTATACTTTCTTAATTCCAAACAAATTAATTACTATGGACGGAACTCTTAAATTGATAAATCAATTAGAAAAATTTTTGAAAGAAGCACAATCGGTGCAATCACAGAATACTGAACTAGAGTATACCTTAGAAAATTTTCTGTTTGTAAAAGTTTTTGAAAGATTAATAATTAATATAGATTCTACAATTGTTTTATTAAAGGATAACATACAAAAAAATAAGCATCGAGAGTTTTCTATAAAGCTCATTTTAAGAGCCAATTAGATTTTATAATAATAACTTATTTAACAACCTTTATAAATAAAATATCATCAGAGACAGATTCTGAGAATGAAGAAATATATAATACGGAATTAGAGAAAATCTTATGTGAACAAGCTAAATATGAATTGATTAGTTTGCAACTTTTACTAGGTAAAAATATTATTAGTAAAGAACAATATAAGTCCCAATCGGAAAATGTAATTAATGTATTCAGAGATTATTTTATTGAAGATATTAATGTTTCTAACCCATTAGAAAGTTTAAAACATTCTAATTTTACAACGGTAAAGGAAATGTTTAAGAGAATTAGTAATAGTGAATTGACGTTTAAATTCAGTAATGTTTATCCTCTTTATAATAAATTTTCAAAATACGAACATCTTGGATTGCTTACACATCATTATCAATTAGAAGCATACCAAGATATTATGAATGATATTTTATTTGCATTAAAGTTTTGTATTAAAGGATCATTATTTTGCGTTCATTTAATCAATCATACGGATGAAAATATAAATACTATAATAGAAATTGAAGATCAGCTTAATCTAATTGCCTACGCTTAAGAAAATAGAATTTTTTTGGTCTTTATATTCTATATTTTACACCGTCGGAGTACAATTACAGAGATGTTTAATAGTTTATTGAATGATATTGCAAAATAAGATTAGTAAGGAGTAAGTGTAGGGTTTTCAGAATCTCAAAAATTTCATGAAAAATTTTATTACGAGTTTCTGAGGAACCTTTGAGCCTGCTTTTTTTAGGGTAAAAATCCCCGTAGGCAAGGGGGGATTTCCCCGACCCAGAATCCAGGACACTGGGGGTGAGACAATAATTAATTTGTATCAATAAAATTTGTCTCGAGAATGTAACTGCAGGTAGTTGTTAATTTGCAAAAAACCACTTAATATAATTTTCATTTTAAAATTACATTAATTTAATTACAAATATTTATAAGTTTTTGTATTTTAGTAACTTAACCAAAGAAAACTTATAAATATGAAAACAACATTGAATGCATTGTTTGTGTTATATCCTTTATTAGGATTTTCGCAGATTATAAACAGTAATGAAATCACTGTCGCAGAATTTTATGATGGCAAGGTTAAAACGGTTGAGGTGAATGGGGCAAAAGTTACAGGTCAATTTCGTTTGTATCCATTTTTTTGGAATAAAAAAGAAACAGGGTGGACTTACGAAAACAATGGGGAGAAAACGGCTGAAAAACTAAATGCAATATTTTTTAACTTCGGATTAACAAATACTGGGAATACACTTCTAAATCTTAATAAATTAAATCTTAAGAATAATAATGGATGGATTTTCGGATTAACTTTTCAACATGCCTTCGACAAAATATATCAGGTAGATGAAGAATCAAATCCACATTCTCTACAAACCTTTACAGTTGGACTAAATTACCAACAAGACAAATTCAAAAATTACAATCCCTCAACAAAAGAAATTTCAAAATCAACACCTGATCAATTCATTTTAAAATTTGGATACAGTAAGTATTTTTTTAATTATAAAAAAAGTGCAAAATATAAATACGCAGTAGTACCGACTTTAATAGGTACGGTCAACTTAAAGGATTATAACAAAACAGGTTTAAAAAATTATTTATTAAATGATAATATCACTGCTGGAGAAATTATTATTACGGATAATTCTAATTTTGATGGGAAGTATGGTATAATTAATAATAATTTAAAATCCGCAAAAATAAGTTTTTCAACTCCAATAGTTCCTGAAAAATTCATTTCTTTTTTACCTGTTATTTCACCAATTCCGCACATAAGTTATGAAGTTACTGAGAATGACAAACCAAGATTAAATGCAGGAATTGCCATAGGTTTTCTTGCGTCATCTTTAGTTGGTGAAAAAATTGAAAAAGATATAGAAGGGGATGCATATAGAACTTATAATGTCCCATCTTATATAACTATTGGTATTGATTGGAATTACAAGAATGGACAAGGAAGTAAACCTAATATATTCATTGCAGGCAGTATAAAATTTAAATAAATCCAAAATTATAATGAAAAAATTTGAAATCCCTATTTTACGATATACAAAGTTTGATTTGTCATTATTTGATTTCAGTGACGATGATATCAAAATTTTAGATATACAGTCCGATGAATTTAAAGAATATATTAGAAATCTTAATCCTGGTTTTGAAAGTGGAAATAATTCATTTTTTAATTTGATTAGAGAAGAAATCCACAGTGATAGAGATAAAAAGTTTGCTATAGTAAAGAATAATCCGTTAGAATCATTTGATATACAAAGTATTTATAAAGTGTATGATATTCTATTGATATTATTTCCTTCCGCATTACAACTTCAATATTCAATACATTTTCAAGAAGAAGATGGGTTTGTGCAAAGGACAATTATGACTACATTGACTGATAAATATCAAGATGAAGACAAATATTTAGATATAGATAATCTTTCATTAACAAAAATTCGAAATCTAAATAAATTGATAAAAATAATTTATCCTCGGTTAAAATTTGATAAGTATATTGGTCTTTGTTATGATAATTATTATAACAGTTACACTGCCTCACATTTACATTTTTCTTTTATAACTTTATGTATGAGTCTTGAAAACTTAGTTGATGGCCCTCAGGAACTTTCTTACCGCTTAAAACGTATTACAACAATTTTAACAGGCGATAATATTGAAAACTGTAAAGTAATTTTTAAAAATTTAACTAAGATATATACGTTACGAAGTAAAATAGTTCACGGTGATACGTTTTCTACTGCAGACATCTATAAAAGAATTGATTATTTAAGAGGTATTGTGTCAAGAGTTATTGTTGAATTACTCCTTCATAATATAGAAAAGAATTCCGAATTAGGTGAAATTATTACGGCGATTGGTTATGGAGATAGAAGTAAAGTTTCCAAAAATTGGGAGTTTTATCCTTTAAACAACGTTAATACATCACTAATTAAGGTAAGTTTCACTTAGTGAGAATTTAACTAATATACTTTTATATAAAATATAATTTATTCATCAAAAATATTATCCAGATCGTTATTTTCAACGATTTTACGATCGACAGAATATTCGTCTTTAAAGTACATTACTGATTTAATATGATGAACTTCTATAGAATCTAAGTTAACTGATAGTGATGGTAAAAATTCAAATTTGACAATTTTATCATCTGCATTTTTTGGGAAACTTCCTTTGACCTCATAATTTAAATAAAATCCATCCTCTTCATATATTGTATCGCTCGCTTCTAGAACTGTATTTTCTTTAAGTATTATTGGTTCGACAAATGATGATTTATGGAATAAAGTTATATTAAGACCATTATCTGCTTGTACGGACGGAAATATAATGCCATCAAAATTAAAATTAGAACGTGATGCCAAGTATTCTGCGACTACTTGTGTTGGTAAATAATCTGACGCCTCGTCATGTGGCATCACAGGTTGGGTAATCAATCTACATAATTGAGATAGAAAAGTTATTTTTTCAGTTTTTTCTTTATATAGAGGGTCAAAAACACTTGTATTATTTTCAATTATTTCCAGTTTTTTTAAGTCTAACAATTTTAAAGACCTTATGATATTGAACTCTGCAACTACAACTTTACTTCCAATTGGAGGTCTTACTTCTGCAATTGTTGTAGACTTATCTATTGATCCATAAAATACCGATATTCCTTGAGAGTTCAGGCGACCACTTGAGGCTAAGTGAGATGGCGGAGAACCCATTGACTTATCGGGTTTGCATAATGCATCTAAAAGTTCATCTTTGGATTGAAATACTCTTGCTCTAAACAAAGACTTTATTTTATTATCTTGACCAACTTCAGTTATTACTGATTCACCAGTATATGTAGTAGTTATTTCGATATTGTCAAATATTGATTTGAGTATTTTTTCGACTTTCTCATTGAAAAAACGTGATTCATACTTTAGAATATTCTTAAAAGAATTCCATTCATTAAGTAAAACTTCTCCATTACTCTCTTTTAATTCATAATGTATGTCGGAACAAAAATGCGTCTCTTCGTAAATCTGTGCCGATTCCATATCATAATATTTATCTCTTAGAATTTCACTTATTAGGTTTGATGCCTCAGAATTATTAATCCAATTGTCATCAAGAATTTCTTGGAATGTGTATCCTTCTCTTTCCCAATAGTAATCTGATTCTTTGTCGTTCATAAAAATTTCTTCCCACCGATTTGGTTCATTTCTAGTGATTTCAAAATGATTTAAGATTACATTTTCAATTTTTCCTATTAATTCGAATAATAAAATAGTTCTTTCTTTAGATTCACAAAAAGAACATTTTCGTAGTTTACCATTGGTAATGATGTAATCAACTAAATAATTTTCGCTGACACAATCATTGCAAATTCTTAGATTATCTACGTCAGTATGTTTGGTTTCCATTATTATTTCATTTAAAATAAAAGTATGAATATTTCATAAGATTTAAATTATTTATCCTGAATTCTAAATTTAGACTGTACTCTAGATGTAGTGCAGTATTATTATATCATCCTTACCTAAATATTAAATCGGAGGTGTGCTAAAAACAACTACCCTAAAATTAGTACATCTTGATTTGGATCCCTACATTAGCATTAGTTTAAATCTAAACTTATGAAGGGAAGATATATATAGAGTTTCAACAGCAGGTCAAAATACCGCAAGACAAGAAGAGAGACAATCCCAAGATGAGAAGACATATATTGATGTTGTGAGTGGAAGTGTTCCTTTCTCAGAAGGAATAAAGGGGAAGGAACTTTTCAATGATATAATAAACAATAATATCAAATATTTTTCTGTTTCAATTATTGATAGATTGGGTAGGAATTTATATGATATCTTAAAGACTCTCGAATTCTTCAATCAAATGGTGTAGTTCTGAAAGTTGATAATCTTTGAATCGACAGTTTGATTAATGGTCAGGAAAATTCTGCATTTAAACTTATCGTATCAGTTTTAGGAACTATTTGGGAAATGGAACGTGATCCAAACATATGCAAGATAAAGGAGGAGTGCAATCGCTAAGTTAAAAGGAAAATATAAGGGAAGAGAAAAAAGTAACATATGAATAAGATGATGTGTTCCTTAGCAAATATTAGCAAGTTATTAAAATCTTAAAAAAGGAAATAGTGTTCGTGACACCGCACAAATCAGTAATGTAAGTATAGGGACAGTTCAAAAAGTAAAAAGAAAATTAAATAAGAGTTAATCTTTATACAAATAATCACCTTTTTATATTGGCTTCTTCCAATTTTTTCAGAATTGGACGGAAGGAGAAATTAAAATTAATATACTCATTTTTATTTTGAAATTCCTTTGCAAAATTTATAAACTCATTTTTAAAGACTGATTGTTTCGAAAGTCTTTCCAACAATTTATCCGATTCTAAATAATCAATAAAATCTTTTATAGAACCACATAAAGATAATGCCGATTCTTCGCGTATTCCGACCTTAAATGAATTTTGATCCTCTCCGTAAAATGATTGTGGATTTACCATTGTGACCAAAAACTCGTCAAGATAAAGTGGTACAATATTATATAAAAATTTCTCTCTATTTTTTTTAATTATTTTTTTTGATTTGCTCCAAGAGTTTGAGGTTGATTGTTCCCAATCGTTCACAATACAAAGTCTGTAACAATGCCAAAATTTATCATCTACACCATTAATCAATTTTGAGTCGTTATCAAAACAATAAGATAAATATTCTTCCATTTCATCTCTAGTAAAAGGTATTTGAACATCACTATTAGTACCACTACGATCAAAAAGGTATTTTACAAAATCAGATTCAAAGTCATAGTATTCTCTTTTAGCATAAAATAAAGAACTATAAAAACTTTTAAGTTCTTCAACATTTTGATAGTTAAAGTGCTCGACTGTCAGATCCTTATAATTATGTAAAAAAGAATTTAATGTTTCGAAGTCAAATCCGTAATATGTTGTATAACTATTTAGCGATTTTAAATTTGCAATATAAAATATTGATTTTAAAAAATCTTGATAAGATGATTTGCTTTTAATGTCCGAGAATATACTTACTTTGAAAATAAATAAAATTAATCCATTTAATTTATCTTTTTCATATGCTTTATCTATGATTTCTTTTTTCTTATCAAAATCAGCCTCTAAAAATAATTTAAAATCAGAGTAAGTAAATGATGAGTCAGGAATTTCATCTTGGAAATAATTATAGTAGTTATTTCCATAGGATATATTAAGGGCTGAATCTTGATTTGAAAAATTTGATTTATTAAACAATTTATCGCAAATACTTGCAATAATTTTAAGATTAAGTTCATTATAAAACTTTAAATTTTCTAATTCCTCTTTTAACTTAGATTCTTCAAAAGGTTTTCCATTCACAGGAAAATTGTGTGTCTGTTTATCACTTTTTTTCAATTTGTAGTTTAGATACTTTCTTGCTCCGCTAAAGCCATCTTCTTTTATTACAAGATAAGAATCTCTATTAAATAATAATCGATATGTATCATAATATGAAAACTTGAGTATTTTAACTAATATATAATCCTGAAGATCGACTTCGGTAATAATACTTTTAATATTTATTAATTCAATTAAAAACCCCTTAGCATTTCTTATATTTCTGACAGAAGAGAATATATTTATATTATTATAAAATATATAAGTTTCAAATTCTTCAAATATTTTATTTATGCTGTCCTCTTTTTCAGGAATGAAACTAATTAGATGATTTTTTATATAATTATTAATTTGATTTGCAGTAATTGGTTTTAATGGAAACTCTTTTAAAAATATTTTTTCACAATATTTTTCTGCAAAGGGAATATTGTTTTTAGTCAATGCGTCAACTATATAATCTTTATCATAACCAACTATATAATTAAACACATCGAACGACGCAGTGTTTCTGATTAATTTCATGACTTCAAACACCTCATTTGGTTGCAATCGGTCTAAGTCATCCAAAAACACGATAACTCTTTTATCCAGCTTGTTTAGTAAATAATTTAAATTTTTAAAATTTTCAGACAAACTATTTTCTGGAATCAACTGAATAGCATTAATGAATGTTTCTGTAGTAGAATTTTTACTTAATGATAAAACGTTTTTTCCATATTTTTTTATTTCTTTAGAAATATCAACACTATGAGTTTTTATTTCTTCTTCAACGGTGTTAAAGAAATCGCTGATAATAGAATTTACGGATATATTTAACCAACTATTAAAATGGACTATAATAAATTTATTATCTTTTTCAAAGTAACTTTCTAAGAATTGCATAAATGTAGTTTTACCATCACCCCATGCACCAACAATACCAATTGCAATAGATGAAGATAACTTATTACTTTTAATAAAATGTGCTACTTGTAGTACATTATGTTGTCTCTCTAATATATCGTCATTAATATCCTTTACTGATAAATCATTTATAAAATTTGTTGTAACAGTTTCTTTATTTTTGTTAATGGCCCACTGTTTTAGAAATAAAATAGTTGGAATTATTCCAAATATTATTAATATATCGAAATATTTCAGTTTTGGAAATAAATAACTTTCTAATAAAGAATCAGTTTTATATATACGAATTGTTAAATAGAAAATTATGAGAATTATAGCATAAAAAAAGTGATAATTTCTAATGAAAAAATTATTTTTTATTTTTTGAAAGGTCCAGAGGCATAAAGCTATAATTAAACAAATCGATGTAATGTCAGCAAACAAGGATTTAGTAGCCTTATTTAGTACTTTAATCACAATATATTGATCATACTTACTAAGAAGAAAATCAAAAAAATAACTGAACACTATTACGCACAGTATAATACCTTTATGTTTATTTACAATTTTCATATTAGTTTTTATACAAAACTAATAACAATTAATTATTTTCTTTATTTTTTTTGAGTTTATTCGATACTCAGTATTTTTTTAAATTAATTCATTTAATGTTTTAAACTCATTAAAGATAAAGTTGGAAATCAATTAATAATCTCAATACTATTTACTTTTTTATATTAATTAATAGTTTGATAAAAATTGATATAATTGGTATATTATTCAGTTGTATAAATGAAGTTATAGTAAATGTTTTTGTTAATTAGTTCATTTTTGTTTTCCCATATATCAAAATAAAAAGGAACGCAACTAACTAATGCTAAAGTATGCTAAATGCTTAGGCAAATCGTCTATTCCGCAGTATTTTTAATGTGACAATTAAATTAATACAATGCGAGTAAAATATAACAGAGTTTCCACCCTTTTACAATCGGGGAATCGATTTGAAGCCGATACAGATAAATACGATTTAATTCTACTAGATAAAATATCAGGTTCTATAAATTTTGCAGACAGACCAAAATCTAAAGAACTTATTAAACTTATCGATCAAGGAAAAGTTTCTGAGATTGTTGTTGAGGAATTTTCAAGACTTGGTAGGAATACCGGGGATGTAATCAAAACCCTCGAATGGTTTGAAGAAAAAGAAATCAATGTCGTTGTAAAAAATATTGGATTACAATCTAGAACCAACGGAAAGAAAAATCCAATTTGGAAAATGATATCCTCTGTGATGTCTTCACTATATGAAATGGAACTTGAAAACATTTTGGAACGAACATCTGTTGGTAGAATGGTGTATGTTCAGAAAGGTGGTGTTCTTGGAAGGCCTAAAGGAACAGAGGAAGCTGAATTGTCATTTATTAATAAATCCAAAAACAAAAAGATTTTGGAATATTTGCAAAAGGAAAGAACATTAAGGGAAATATCAACTCTACTAAGGGTTTCTACAAAAACAGTTCAAAAGGTGAAAAAGATTGGTCAGAAGTTAGAACTCATTTAAATTTAAACGACACTAAAAATTGTAATACAAAAGACGGCAGACTTATGTGTCGTCTTTGTTATGGTAAGATTATCTTATTCGTAAATTAAAAAAACATCAATTAATTTCATTTAAAACTTAATGTTTTTTGCAGATTAATTTTCACAGGCGCTTCCAGCTAGTAATTGTTTAAGTACTACTAATAAAGGAAATATTTAAAAATAATTTTTAAAGTCATAACAAATGACCTGAATACGGAGGTACGGCAAAAAGTGAAAAAAAACAGTCTAAATATGATGGATTTAAGTTAATCTTTATTAAAATTATACCCTTTTATTACTTCAAGTTTAGATAGTTTATAACTCGAATCTCAAATCTAATAGATTCATTTGACATTCTCAAAAATTTTACACATATTTTACATCTGGTTGATTATCAGCATAAAATGTAAAATATGAAATTATGGCAAAATATTACGAGCCTGTGCGATTGGTGATTCCTGAATCATTAAATTATAAATTAATTTGGGACAAAATAAAAGATCTAAAACATAGAGATAAAAAACAAGTAAAAGATTCGATCTATCTGTTTCTTTCTTTTTTATATCCTTCCGAGATTTATCTTAAAAAATATGAAAGCAAGAATTTTTACAAGAATATCAATAGTGGTGAGTTTGATAAACTTGTGCGAAAACGGTTAACAAAAGTTGTTGATATTTTATCAGACTATATTGATGTCGATTCAAGTTATTTATCCGGGAGTTATTCCAAATCCTACCGCCTGAAAAAAGAATATCTATTTTCTACAACAGAAAGATTTGTGACAATCCAATCTACGATCTCACAAAATTATTTCGATTTCAGAAAGAAGAAAGAGGAGGAAATTAAAAAACTTAATAATAAATATAAATATCTGATTGACCAATATGATCGATCAATTACAATCGATAAAAATGTTTATCAATATGTAAATGAACTTGAGGTTAAGCTCAGAGAAAATATTTCAGTTAAGTTTCCGCAACAGAATTTAGATAGAAGAATTTTGGAGGGTTGCATTGACAGGAAAATTAATATGATGAGAAATTATGTAGAAAAGATAAATAAAGGGGAATTTAACCCTTCTATGTCTATTTCTAATCATAGGTTAAATTCAGTACTCACATTGATGAAAAGAGAATTAAGAAACTTTCTTTTAATTGATGGTCTTCCTGTATCTGAAATTGATATTAAAAATTCTCATTCTTATATCTTGGGTTCTATATTAAATAAAGATTTCTTCTCTAGTGATAATGAATTTTCTTTTGTTTCTATTTATAAAGATTTATTTGATAAATTAAATAATACTGGTATTGATAATAAGTATTTTAATTCTTTTTTAAATAATAAGAATTTATATAATTGTTTATTATCTAGTATTAATTATAATTCTTCTAGTATTAATAAATATAATAAAGAAGAATTCTCTTTATATTCAATTATGTGGTGCACTTTTCAAAGTAGTAACGACATAAAAAGATACCAAAATTTACCTTTTCAAAATGGTATATACGATTATATCAACAACGAATTTTTCGAGGGAGAGAAAAAGACTGAAAGTATCAAGAAATCAATCATGAACTTCCATAATCTTAAGAAACATCGCAATTCGGATTTTTTAATAAAAGAAATGATAAAAAGATACCCGTCTGTGAATACAACAATCGAACAGATTAATGGATTGGATAATAGGAAGGGATATATGTCTTTACTTCTTCAAAGAGTTGAATCGTTTCTGTTATTGAATGTTGGATCAAAAAAATTACTAAGTGAAATTCCAAATATAAAATTTTTTACGGTCCACGATTCAATTGTTGTGCAATCCCAGCAGTCGGAAAAAGTTATGAATATCGTTTCCTCTGCAATTTCAGAATTGACTGGAATCGAAATTGGGATGAAGATTAAGAATACCGACCCTTTCGCAAATATTAATGATACAGTAAGAGAAATATGGGATAAAACTTTGAAAGATTTAAATTTAAATAAATTGTAGTTTATTCCCCTTGCATAGAAAACGAATAGTTGCTATTTTTCCAATAAAAACTATGAACGTTCACATCACCGCCTTTGAGTCATACAATGAAGAGGAAGTAACAAAAATATTGGAAATACTACGTGAAGTTAAAGGAACGATTGAATTCAAATATCTTCCTTATCATAGAGAGACATTTGAGTTCTTGGATTTTAATAAAAAAGAAAGATTTGACCAGGAGGATATTCTTGATATATCACAGTCGCTAAGAAATACAAATGACGACATCGATTATTTGGTAATACTTACCTCAAAGGGATTAGATATCCCCGTCGTGAGTTTACCAAAAGAAAAAGATTGGTATAGTGTATTTGTAAGTAGAAACATAGCGGTGCACATTTCCGACAGATGGGAAAGTGTAATTAAGGACAAACCGTATTTGGCAGCAGCTCATCAGATAGTGGAAAATGTTTTTCAGGGTCTGTCGCATATGGAACTCAATTCTCAGATTCAACTGGAAAGTGTACATCAACAGACGGAGATTTGCATTAATGATTATTGTTCTGAAATTTGGGAAACCCGAGGAAAAATAAGATCCGGATATATTTGTGAGAACTGCAAGGAAAAAGCGATTGCCGAATCGGGCTGGGCGATGGTTGAAAATGTTGAAAAATTACTAAAGAAAATTAGTGATTCTATTAAAAGTAATTTAAAGTATATCCCCAAAGATGAAGAATTGAGAACGACAATTGACGATAGTGGAAATTTGATAATTGGTAAAACCCCTGTTAAGTTCGGTAAAAGTAAGATAGTTAAAGTAAATTACATTTTTCATCTGATAAATCACGATAAATCATTCAGTCTCCAAGATTTTAAGTCAGAAGAAGTTAAGTTAAAATTTATTGAGCTGTCATCATTGTTGGGTTATGATATGGATGAGAAAAATTATAAAAGTCATCAGAAAAATTTACGTTGTAATCACAATAGATCTAATGAACTGATTTTTGATCATTTTAAGAGTGATTTGATGACCTCACACTTCAAAGTCACATCTGAGTGTCTTGCTCAAGATGTACATTCATATCAAGTGACATCACACAAAAACAATATAGAAATACCTGAATATTTACAAAGATTCAGAGTCTACAAATAATTTTGCAGCGTCGCAGAATCTGATTGCACTTTCTTTTAAAACCGAATTTTACACCATTATTAATCACTAAAACATTTTTTAATGGAAACAGTAAAATTTTATCAGGGAAACGTAATCACCAAATTACCAATCGAGGAGGTAGAAATCTCAAATGAATCGAAAGAACTTTTTGATTACAAAAAGAAATCAGCAATTGTAAATGAACTAAAAAAGACAATCGAAACCAATGGTATATACTCTCCATTATTTGTCTTCAAGAAGGGGACTAAATATACTATAGTTGATGGCGTCCTCAGATATCTTGCATTAAAAAGTTTAAATTTCAACGAGGTTGACTGCGTAATTTTAGATATTAAACCTACTTGTTCAAATGGGTTAAAAGATCTAATCATACGATATAATATTAAATCAACACCTACAACTTCGGAAAAAATAAAAATGTATGCTCATCTATTACGTTTAGACGATGATTCTAAGCATAATAAAACTTTTGAGGAAGGGGCTGAATTAATATCTGCAATTAATGGAAAGGGATGGAAGAGGAATAATAGTTATAATTTCAAAAAAATATATTTGTGGGATAAGCAAAGCCCAAATAACAATTTAGACCTTGTTGAAAAAGTTGTAACAGGCGAGATTTCATTTGATAAGGCTAAGACAATTATTGAAATATTGACTGATCCTTCTTATAACTATGATATTGTAAAGGAGAAAGAAATACAAATATTACAAAAGTATTCTAAAGGTTTGATAAATAAATCAAAGGCCCTATCCCTTATTAATCAATATAATTTCAAAAAGAATGATGGATTAACAAGATTACTTCCCACGGAAAAACTTTCAACGGAAAAGTATAAAGTCATTTACGGAGATAGTAAGCAGGCAACCTTTCCTGATGACACTTCTATTGACTTGATATTCACATCGCCTCCTTACTATAAACTTATCAATTACGGAAAGTTGGATGAAGAAAATCGAGAATATGAAATTGGAAATGAGCCGACAGTAGATGAATTTTGTAAAAACCTGACGATGGTTTTCTTAAACGGTTCAAGATATTTAAAGGATACAGGTGTAATTGCTGTTAATCTTGATAGTACTTATGATAAATTTCGCAATTTGAAAGTTATGGAGAGCTTCGTTTCAGTTATGGAAGATGCGGGATTTATATATATTGATGAAGTTATTTGGCTTAAATCAAATGCAAAGCCTTATAATAATACTGTTAAAAGATTCGGTCACTCCTATGAAAAGATACTCCTATTTGCAAAAACAGAAAAGTATTACTATCAGAAACTTCGCTTGTACGATGAGAATAAGAAATCAAAGATTAATAGGAATTGTAGAGAGCAGGGCAATAAAGGTTTAGATTTCACGCACGATGGTTACCATATTTCTAATCCATACCGTTCTATTTCGAACTTTTTAAAAGAAAATGAATTTTTGGATATCATAGACATCCATACGTCTCATGAAAGACCGCAGGACAAGGGTTTACAAAATGGTTTTTTTGGTTCATTTCCTACATTACTTCCTGTACCGTTTATATTGTCTTTTTCTCCTGAGAATGGAACTGTATGGGATCCATTTGGTGGTACGGGGACAACAGGCTTAGGTGCGTTGCTTCTTGGAAGGAATGTGATTATATCTGAGTTGTATGAAAAAAATGTGGTTAAAATATCTGAGACCTTACAACGAGGTGTTGATGAATTCAATGCGGAATATTTCAAAGAGGTTACGGATGATTTTTTGAATAGTGAATCATATGGCGACGCAGCATAATCATTTGCTCAATCAAATTCCAATAAATATATAATTCGTCATTCCGGCGATATAATTCAAAACATTTTAATGAAATAATTCACTGTTGCACTATTGCGACCAAGCAGATGGTATGCTAAATATTACCGGATATCTGTAATAAAATTAATAGTAAATTTATAATATTATGAGCGTAATTAACTTTAAACCAATGACTTTGATGGAAATAAGGCATCTGTACCCTGAATCAATGTTCTTTCCTGATACACAATTTGATAGCGCAATTATGGGAATAACTTTTGACAAAAGGGTTGTTTATAGTCTTTTCGAAATGTATGCTATCATAAATCAGGATATTAAGGAAAATCAAGAGGAATATAATATTGAAAATTCTGATGTTGAAATCAGAACGATTTCATTGGCAACATTAAAAATATATATAACTAATTTAGAGAGATTACTAATAAACGAGGATTTTCCTCCAATCATTTGTGAAGATATAGAATTATTAAGTTTTGCAATTGCTTACAGGGATTAAAATTCTATTATAATGAAAGTGACAAATTAAGTTTTAGCTACTATCTTATTTTGTAATCTCGTATAATTTATATACTATTTAAATATAAACAAGAAATTTATTTTTTATATGGACGAAATACTATTGTCAAAAATCACCAAGGAGGATTTAATTAAAGAAATCAGAGAAGCGGTAATCCAAGAAATGAGACCTTTTTTAAAACAAGACGATCTCGCAAAAAGTACTTCAGATGATTTAATGTGCAGAAAAGATGTCTGTCGTATGTTCAATATTCATGAATCCACCCTAAATCGATGGAAAAATGTAGGTAAATTGATCCCTTACAATATGGGGGGTAAAGTTTTTTTCAAACGATCTGAAATTCTTCTTAAACTAAATCAAAAAAATCAACTACTCAATCAGTAGTTGATTTTTTTAATTAATTTCAAATAATTGTAATTTGATAGCTTGCTCTATCTTGGACTTTAATTTCATCGCCTTTTCGAGGGAATTGTTTTGATCATATAAGTCTAACATTAAAGAAGTTTTATGTCCGGTATTAATTATTACACCCTCGTCGCCAAGAATATGACGGAATAAAGTCACGAAAGTTCTCCTACAAATGTGTGAGGTAACAAGTTCCCATTTGGGATATATGCCATCTACTTTTCGTTTATCAATCATTTTTCCTCCTTTTATATTCTTATCAATACCGGATTTTTCACACACCGTTTTTATATATTCATTAAATCTTTGATCGCAAATTTTCCTTGGAAATTCGCCATCTCTTTTTTTAAGAATATCCTTCACCAGTGTTAAAAGATATATTGTTAGTTCTTGACCTGTTTTCTTTTGTTTGAAAGAAATATAATCATCTTGCACAATCATTGATTTTTTTAGATTTAACAGGTCGGAAACTCTTTGTCCGGTGAAACAACCTATCAATAGCCAATCTCTCGCGTTGTCAAGATAATCTTGATCAAAGTGTTGTTGTGAAATTTTTTTTAAGTCTGAAAAATCTAAGGTTGGATATTTATAGTCTTTCTGAGGAATGTGAAATGTCCAACTTTCAACTTCTCTGTTGATTTTTAATTTCTTTATTTCAGCAAATTTTACAAATCCTTTAATTATTTTTAATTCCTTAACAATGGTGGTAATTGAGTATTTATTTTTAATATTCCATTGAGTGAAAATATCACGAAACTTATCATTGATGTCAGCTAATTTTAATTGTTGATTGATCTTCCTTACCTTATTCCTTATAACATTATATTTTTTGATTGTACCTTCTGTAATCGGTTTTTGCTTCCCTATTGAGTATCTACTTTTTTGTTCAATGTAATAACCGACAAAATCATAAAATTGATTTGGAATAGTGTTTTCCTTTGTCACTTTCTTTTTGATTGTGTACTTTAAGTCCAAGAATTTCTGAAGACTTTCAGAAGTGACTACGTAGTTTTGGGAAATGATAAAATGATCAAGTTCAACCCTGAATTGCGATAATTTATTGTTGAAAGTATCAATAGCTTTGTTTGTCTCTTTATCAATCTCATTTCTTGGCGATTTTTTTCTAAGAGATTGGTTGTAGCATTCGTTTACCGAATCCCAACTTTCTGCATTGATATAAAAGGGTGTTGACAAAACAATATCCTGCCTGCCATTTCTATATCTGAAATTTACTTTTGCATTTCCTGATTTTTTTCTCAGGTAGAATTTTAAACTCATATTTCTTTTTGTTTTAGGCTAATTTCAAGCAAAAAGATGAATTGGCAATCCTTTAAGCGAGATATGAAGTGGAATACTAATAGATGAAAACCATTGACAATTCAGCCAAGAATTTGTTAATTTTCACAAAAAAATTAAACACCCATCTTTTTGGAGGATGAATTCTGAGTTTGCTACCGAATTTGTTACCGTAAAATTGAAGTTCAATGACAATTAATGAATGTAGATGAAAATAAAAAAAAACACTCTAAATCGTTGATAAAGAGTGTTTTTGTTGTCAAAAGGATTCAAATCCTTTCATTTTAAGTGGAGTTGGAGGTTTTCGAACCTTATATATTTTAACATAACTTAAAATATGTAAGTTCTCTATTTATCAGCATTTTAACTATATTTGTATAAACTAATATACTTAGTTTTTATGTCTAAATATAGAAGAAGTAGCACCTAAACTGGCACCTGATGAATTACACTTTTAAACTCAAGCAACCCAATGGTACAAAGGAAACTCTGATTTATTTCCGTTCATTTTTCAACAATGAAAGTAAGAATTTTATCTATTCTACTGGTGAGAAAATAAAACCAACCGAATGGGATTTTGAAGGTAGGCAACCTAATGACCTAAACGGAAGAACTAAAAGGGCAGAGATTCATCGAAGTGTTAAAATGCAGTTGGATAGATATAGTAGTTTTTTTACAGAGATTGTTAATCGATATAAGAACATAAATGAAGAACTTACCGTTGATATTCTTAAACAAAGATTTGATGAAAAATTCAAAAAAATAACAGTTAAAAGTGATTTCTTTAGAATTTATCAGGAGTTTTTAGATGAGAAGGAAAACGACTATACTGGTAATTCGATTTCAAACTCAACTCTAAAGCGTTACAAATGCAATAAGAATTTACTCGAAGATTTTGAAAGCAATAGCAAAGTAAAGATCAGCTTAGGAAAATTTGACAATAAACTTTATAACAAATTTCTAAAATATTGTATTGAAGAAAAGAAACATTCTGCAAATACATTACATAGAAATGTTGGTCTGCTCAAGACTTTTCTTCTTTGGGCTCTAAATAAAAAATATACTTACAATAACAATTTTATTGCTTTCAAGAAACCTGCGAAATTTACAACTGATGAAATAGCTTTGAATTATGAACAAGTTGAACTCATATATAATTACAATCTCAGTGAAAACAAAAGATTAGAAAAGGTTCGTGATCTTTTTGTTTTTGGTTGTACTACAGGAATGAGGTTTGGCAATTACAGTACGATTTCCAGAAGTGATGTTGACGGAAATTTCATACGGGTTATTGATTTAAAAAGTAAATCTAAAAACTTAGCAATTCCTTTAAACAGTATTTCTAAATCAATACTTGAAAAGTATGATTATAATCTGCCAAGTATTACAAATCAAAAGATGAATGAATATATTAAAGAGGTTTTTAAAAAGTTAGAGTTTACCGATGAAATAAAAAAAACTATGAAATATGGTGATGAGCTGGTAGACCAAAAAGCTGAATTTTGGACGAGAATTTCCTCGCATACTGCAAGAAGAAGTTTTATTACTATAATGAAGAACAAACGAGTTCCGGATAAGGTAATTATGAGCTACACGGGTCATACCAGCTTAGAAGTGTTTAATGCCTACTACAGACCAAGCGAAGATGATAAAATCAACTATATGAATGAGGTTTTTAAATAATCACTATTATAATTATGGATCATAAAAAACTTTACGGACGTTGGAATTTTTGGGAGGAATTTGTCGGCTATCCGATGATGCTTTATCATTTGATAAAACGAGAAAAGATTCAGGAGCGGTTTCAAAGGAGAATTGAAAAAGCCAAGCAAAAATCCTCTAAAGTTGTACTCAATGAAAAATTGAGGAATGAGTATTTGATTAGATATGAAAAGTTAGATAACTTCTTCAGTTTTCATTTTAAAAATATTGATACATCACGAAATCATAATTTTGAAGACAAGATCCAGTATTGTTTAGATCAATATAAGAAAGAATCAAACAGCCTGATAAGTTCAAGTAATTTAATGAAGTTGCAAGGCAATTTTCTAAGTGGCGCCGAAACAACGCTTTTTCTATATTTTGCTTTACAAAGCAAAACAAATAGAGAAATTCATTTATCAGATATTATGATTGGTGAAAATAGTTCTAAAATTTTCATCGCTTTTTTAAAAGATAAAAAATTCATCGATGAAAATCACAATCTGCTCGTGGATCAGAAATCTTCTTTCATCAGAATCCACCGATTCTTAAAAGACAATCATATTATAAATCCGGATTTTCAAGATACCACTATTATTGAGGCTATGGAAAACGAATATAATTCCAATTTTGACAAAGGAACATTTTCACGGGCAATAACTGTGAAACCTAATGATTTTGAGGAAACTATCTATCACGAAATATCTAAGCTGTTTAATATCAGGCATTAAACTTTACGCAATTGAGTAGAATTGCATTATTAGTTATTCCAATCATACAATTTTGTCTGCAAATAAATATCACAGATTATGCAGACAACAAACCCATTCCAAACCATTCTCGACGAATTAGGGGAAGTGAAAGACTTACTCTATTCTCTCAAAAAAGAACCTGAAATTGAGTTGAAAAAGAAACTATACTCTATCAAAGAATGTTCAGAAATTCTAAAACTCGATTATCAAACCGTACGCTCACATATTTTAAAAGGTAACATTAAGGCGGAACAAATTGGAAGATTCTACAGAGTCAACCATTTTGATCTTATGGATGCTTTAAACGAAGTCAAGTCGCTTAAGTATAGAAGATAGATAGAGACTTTTTATTTATCAAGCATTCCAATTCACCCTTCCGTATTTCCTGTACGGAATCAAAACTTTAAAATATGAGCGAAAAAATCCCATATCTAAGAGTAGGGACAACCTACTATAAAACTATTGAGAAACCATTAATCTCAGGAGATAAGATCTCAATACTAACTCGATGGAATCGTGAAACCATTATCAGCGATCACGGAAAGATATACGTCTCAAAAGTTCCTAAGTATGACGGTTTCTGTTGTATACCATCCCATTTGCAATACCAACAAATTATCCAAGGATTCTATAATGTTTACAATGAGATTCCTTACCAGCCGATTAAAGAGACACTGGAGCAAACAACCCTACTAGGAAAGATTCCATTTTCACTTAGATTTATGGAGCATATTTTTGGAGAACAGTTGGAATTAGGATTGGATTACATCAAGATCTTACTGCAATATCCAACACAGATACTCCCTATTCTTTGTCTTGTAAGCAAAGAAAGGTCTACAGGAAAATCCACTTTCATCAAATGGCTGAAATCTATTTTTGGACTTAATATGACCTATATCAAAGGTGACTCATTTAGCAGTCAGTTCAATTCGGATTGGACATCTATGTTGATCGTTGCTATTGATGAAGTATTCTTTGATAAAAAGGAAATTACAGAACGTTTAAAATATCTTTCCACGACTGATAAAGATAAGAAAGAGGCAAAAGGAAAAGATCGTGAAGAAGTGGAATTTTTTGGAAAATTCATTCTCTGTTCCAATAATGAAGACAACTTCATCCAGATTGATGAAAATGAGATCCGATTCTGGATTATCAAAATTAGATCAATCAAAAGCGAGAACACTGAATTTCTACACAATCTAAACAAGGAGATTCCCTATTTCCTTCGTTACCTAATCCAAAGACCTTTTCACAGCCGTAAGGAGACAAGAATGTGGTTCACAGATTCACAGATTAGAACAAAGGCTCTTCAAAGATTGGTTTGGAAAAATAACAATAAACTGGAATCTAAGATCATCGAACTTTTATATGAGTTTTTCCAAAGTACCGAAGACAAGATTATTAACTGTATTCCGCAAGATATTTTCAATATGCTTGGTAAAATGTTCAGCAAACAATATTGGACAGTAAACGATATACGGAAACTGCTGAAAGAAATCTGGAAGCTCGAGCCTCAAAACAATTCATTAGCCTATATCAAATACGACCTAGATTATGGCTTAAGTTTTTTTCAACAGAATAAAACAGGGCGGTATTTTACAATAGAAAGGAATTTTATTCTCCAAAAATTTGATGAAATGATGAATTAATAGATAATAAAAAGAAAATCAATGTGTTATCTCTCATCAAAAGCCTCATCAAACTTTTAAACCTTGATTTTTGATGAGAGGATGATGAGAAGAATATTTCCACTTTGATGAGGTGATGAGACTTTGATGAGAGTTTAAATTATTGTTAATCAATTTTTTAAAAGGCTTTCTCATCAATTCATCAAACATTAGACAAAACTAAATCCGTCTACTTTACCCATCAAAATTCATACGCTTATTACTAAAAACATTAAAAAGTACAACAATGAACTGCAAACAATTCAACAGCATATCGTTGGAAGAAGTCCTCCTTTCTCTCGGACACCTTCCAACGAAACAAAATGAAAAAGAAGCTTGGTATCTCAACCCTTTTGCCAACGAATCCCAAGCCTCTTTTAAAATCAATAAAAGTCTAAACTATTGGTATTTATTTTCAGAAGGGATCGGAGGAACGAATACCGACTTTATGAAGAAATACCTGAACGCTTCGGTCAATGAAGTTTTAGTATGGGCAGAAAATCAAAATTTTTCTTCATTTCATCAGCAAAGTATTTCAAATCAGAAAGCAGAAAATTTATCTAAACACTATGAGATCATTGAAATTAAAAACGTTCAGCATCCTGCACTTTTGGAATATTTAAGAGAAAGAAAAGTTGGAAATCAAACTCAGTTCTTAGACGAAATTCATTACCGAATGAAAGATAAAAACTATTTCGGAATTGGCTTCAAGAACTATTCTGGCGGTTATGAAATCCGCAATAAATATTCGAAAATTTGTTTGGGCAAAAAAGATATTTCAACCATAAAAAACGGATCAGAATCGCTTCGGATTTTCGAGGGCTTTTTCGATTTTCTTTCCTTTAAAAATGTAGAGAACTTTTTAGAAAAAGAACCTGTCGATTATCTCGTTTTGAATTCCGTTTCGATGATTTCTAAGATTAAAAATTCACTTGAAAATTATAAAAATATTGAGCTTTATTTTGATAATGACGAAGCAGGAAATCGTGCCGTTGAAATGATTAAAAATGAAAACAAAAACGCAGAAGATTGTCGGGTTTTATATTCAGATTTTAAAGATTTAAATGATTGGATGATTCACAAAAATCCATCACCTGAAAGGCAAGTGAAGCAAAGACGAAGGTGAGTAAAATAAATACAGGTAAAATATGGTGGTATGTTAGTGCAAAAAGTACCCAAAGTTTACAATAAGCGTACCCGCTGATTGCAAAATTGGGATTTTTGATTTCTTCCTATCGTCAGAAATGTTTTTTAAATGCAATAAAATTTACACAATGGAAAAAGACTTTTTACAAGAATTTATAAACCAAGCCACCAAAGAAAATGAAGTCAAAATTGCTCAGGAAAAGAGAAAAAAATATTTTCAGGAATTAGGTCGTAAAGGTGGTTTAAAAACCAAAGAAAATAAAAAATTGGACAAAGTTATTTCAATACGAATGACCAATGCTGAATATGAAATTCTACTTAAAAAACAAGAAAAACATCCGCTGAAATTGTCCACTTATATTCGGAATGTTTTGTTCGAAAAGGAACTTAAAATTAATGAATTCCAAACTGATGAAGTGTTGCTTCAATATGGAAATCATTTCAAAAAAATCACTAATCTTTTAAGAAATCGGGAATGGAATGTTTTTGAAAACAAGAAAGATATTTTAGTAAAAATTGAAAATCTGATCCAATTAATTCATCAATATTTATATTCTAAAACTCAGAAAAATGAATAATTCGGCAACCACAAGAACCATTACAAAAATTGCTTTGGAATACAATGCAAACGATAAAGGAACAGCAGAAATGGTGGCTTCGAATTATCTTTTGAGTGACACTGCTGAAGGTCAATTTAACGAAATGAAGACCGTAGCTGAAAGAAATCTCAAAGTGAAGAAATGGGCATTGACGGGTTATATTTCTCAACCAGACGAGATAGGCAGAGTATTAAAAGATGAGGAATTAAAACAGATTGCGATGGAAACTCTTGCAAAAGTTGGTGTGACAAACAAAAATCAGTACCGACTGGATATTCACAATAGTACGAAACATAAGCATATTCATTTTATCGTGAACAGGATTGATATTTCGGGAAAGTGCACCGTGAAATCACACGATATCGGAAAGAGATTTGGTGAAGCTGTCAGAGAAGTTTGTAAAGAGAAAGGATTATTAACCGATGTTGAAATTGGAGTGCAAAAAAAAGCCGAGATGTTGAAAATCTTGACCGAAACTATCAGGGCAGAAGATAATTTTGATGATCTGATCTTATCAATGAAGAAAAAAGGTTACGAAGTTCAATTGTCTTCAAATGTCAAAGACGGGATTTCGGGAATGCGAATTGTGATGGAAAAAGACAAAAATTTTCAAACTGAAAGGATTTATATAGCTGGTTACAAATTGTCTGAAATTTCAAATCAATTGAAAATCTCTGAAATAAAATCTTTTTTTGAAGTTAAAACTGCGGTTAAGGAAGTACAAAAATACGCTAGCAACTTAA